>Ga0307372_10000124_pt1 | contig 124144 bp, 85 predicted proteins | sample OX1MG_FD_202533 | JGI IMG/M metagenome (GOLD analysis project Ga0307372, IMG submission 202533) | Soil microbial communities from Risofladan, Vaasa, Finland - OX-1 | ecosystem: Environmental > Terrestrial > Soil > Coastal area > Acid sulfate soil | place: Finland: Risofladan, Vaasa | collected... | reverse complement strand
GGGCGACAACATCGACATCGAGTGCGAGCTGATTTGCCCCATCGCGATGGAGAAGGGCCTGCGCTTCGCGGTGCGCGAGGGCGGGCACACCGTCGGCGCCGGCGTGGTCAGCGACATCATCGCTTAAGCCATGGGCGACCGCATCGTCTTGACGCTGGGCTGCTCGGAGTGCAAGAACAAGAACTACACGCTGCAGCGCGGCAAGAAGAAGGATTTCAAGCTGGAAATCAAGAAATTCTGCAGGGCCTGCCGGAAATCAACCCTGCATAAAGAAGTCAAGTAGCGGGCGGCGCGCGGATTTGGGGGTGTCGGTTAATTGGCTAAACCATCGGTCTCCAAAACCGAGACTCCAGGTTCGAGTCCTGGCGCCCCCGCGCCGGATTTTGAGTAACGACTGACAACGATGAACTTCGCGATACAATTCGTCAAAGAGGCGTACTACGAGCTCAAGAAGTCGTCCTGGCTCACGCGCCGGGAGGCCGGCGATTCCACGCGCGTGGTCATCCTGCTCGTCATCGTCCTCTCCCTCTACATCGCGGGCATCGATTTTCTGCTCCACATGATTCTGGGGAGCATTCTGGGCGGGTGATATGAGCCAATTCGAGCGGGGCTGGTACATCGTGCACACGCAGTCCGGGCACGAGGACAGGGTCAAGGTCAAGCTGGAGGAGAAGGTGGAGAAGGAGCGCCTCCAGGACAAGATTTTCTCGGTGATGGTTCCTTCCGAACCCGTCGTCGAGATCAAGAAGAACAAGAAGAAGGTCTCGCAGAGAAAGTTCTTCCCCGGCTACGTGCTGGTGGACATGAAGGTGGACGAGCAGACCTACTGGCTCGTCAAGGGGCTCTCGGGCGTCTCGGGGTTCTTGGGCGAGCCTAACCCGGCGCGCCTGCAGCAGACCGAAGTCGACGCGATTTTGGAGCTGACCACCGCGGCGGAGTCGGACAAGCCCAAGCCCGCGGTCATCTTCGAGCGCGGCGAGAACATCCGCATCACCGACGGGCCCTTCCGGCACTTCGTGGGCATCATCGAGGACGTCAACGAGGCCAAGGCCAAGGTCAAGGCCATGGTCACCATTTTCGGCCGGCCCACGCCGGTCGAGCTGGACTTTTTGCAGGTGGAGAAAATTTAAATGGCGAAAAAGGTCAAGACCCAGATCAAGCTGCAGATTCCGGCCGGCGGCGCCAACCCCGCGCCTCCGGTGGGCCCGGCGCTGGGCCAGCACGGCGTCAACATCATGGATTTCTGCAAGCAGTTCAACGAGCGCACCACGTCCTCGCAGGCGGGCATGATCATCCCGGCCGTCATCACGGTTTACGACGACCGCACGTTCACCTTCATCACCAAGATGCCGCCGGTGGCCTCCTTAATCAAGCGCGCGGCGGGCCTGGCCAAGGGCTCGGGCGAGCCCAACCGCGCCAAGGTGGGCAAGCTCACGGACAAGCAGGTCGAGGAAATCGCGACGCAGAAGCTGCCCGACTTGAACACCAAGGACTTGAAGGCCGCCTGCGAGATGGTCAAGGGCACGGCCCGCTCGATGGGCGTCGAAATCGGCTGAGATTTTAGGAGAGTTTGAAAACCATGGGAAAGAGACTGGCGGCTTTGGAAAAACAGCGGGACCACGAGAAGCTCTACACCGTGGAGGAAGGCGCGGCCCAGGCCAAGAAGTGCGCCACGGCCAAGTTCGACGAGACCATCGAGCTGCACATCCGCTTGGGCGTGGACCCCAAACAGGCCGACCAGCAGGTGCGCGGCACCGTGCCGCTGCCCCGCGGCCTGGGAAAATCGAAGAAGGTCGCGGTCGTCACTCGCGGCGAGAAACAGAAGGAAGCCCAGGCGGCCGGCGCGGACTTGGTCGGCGGCGACGATTTGGTCGAGAAAATATCCAAGGGATTCCTGGATTTTGACGTGCTCGTGGCCACGCCCGACGCGATGCGCGATTTGGCCAAGCTCGGAAAAGTTTTGGGCCCCAAGGGCTTGATGCCCAACCCCAAGAGCGGCACGGTCACCGTGGACGTGGCCAAGGCCGTCAAGGAGTTGAAGGCCGGACGCGTCGAGTACAAAGTCGACGACTACGGCATCATCCACGTGCCGGTGGGCAAGGCCTCCTTCGACCCGGCGCACGTGGCCGAGAACGCCCGCGCGGTCTTGGCCGCCGTCGTGAAGGCCAAGCCCTCCGCGGCCAAGGGCGTCTACATGCTCAGCGCGACGTTGTCGCCGAGCATGGGCCCCGGCGTCAAGCTCGACCCCAGCCAGAAGTTCTAGCGCGTCGTCGCGGAAGGCTCCCATTTCCCGCCGGCAGGCTCGAAGAGCCGATGCCGAAAACGGGAAACCGCGACGCCAGGCCCCGCCGATGGATATCCGGGGCGCGCCTGGAAAGTCGGCCCCGGAATTGATAGAGTGAGCCGATGGAATTAGCGGTCTACCCGGGCAGCTTCGACCCCATCACGCTGGGGCATTTGGACCTGGTGCGCCGGGCCAAGCGCATCTTCGGAGCGGTCGTCGTGGCGGTGCTGGACAACGCCTCCAAGCGCCACAGCTTCGATTTGGACGAGCGCGTGGAGATGGCCCGCGCCGCGACCAAGGGCATCGCGGGCGTCTCGGTGGACACGTTTTCCGGCCTGCTGGCCGACTACATGAAGGCCAAGAAGGCGCACGTTCTCATCCGCGGCGTGCGCGTGGTCTCGGACATGGACTACGAGTTCCAGCTGGCCTTCTTCAACCGCCGCCTGAGCCCCGCGGTGGAAACGGTGTTTTTGATGCCCGACGAGAAATACACCTACCTGGCGTCCTCCATGGTCAAGGAGGTGGCCAGGCTGGGCGCGTCCGCGGACGCCTTCGTGCCGCCGCTGGTGGCGCGGCGGCTGCGCCGAAAATTTCAAGGCGGGACTTGAGCGTGAGCCCGCGCCGCCTGGCGGCCGTCCTGGCCGCGGTCCTGGCCGGAACTTTTCTGGCTTTGGCCCTTTTCCTCCATCACCAGCGCGTCGACGTGCGGTTTTCTAGCGAGTCTTCCTTGCCGCCCTTGCCCGCGCCGCCGCTGCCCAATCTGCCGGCCTCGTCCGCATCGGGCGGCGCGCCGGTTGGGGCGGGCCCGGACTACACCAACGAGATGCAGGCGGCCAATCTCGCGCGACAGAAAACCACCGGGGGCATCGCGGGCGTGACCCCGCCGCCCTACAGCGAGGCCGACCGCCAGGCGCTTTTGCAGCAAGTCGCCCAGGCCCAGACGCCCGGCCAGGCCATCTCCGCCCTGCGCCAGCTTTCCTTGATGAACCAAGCCGCGCGCGCGCAGGCGGGCCGCAAAGGGCCGGTGGATTTAAACGGCAGCACGCCCAAGCTTTTAGCCCCCGCGGACGGCGACGCCGTCGATGAGAAGGGAGGCCCGCTGCCCACGGCGGACTGGTTCGCCGCGGCCAAGGCCTCGCCCGGAAAAAACCGGATCATTTCGGACGCCACGGACTGGGCGGCGCTTTGGAAAAAACTTTTTCCCGGCCAAGCCCTTCCCAGGGTGGATTTTTCCAAGGACGAGGTGATCGTGGTTTCGGCGGGACCCAAACCCTCGGGCGACGGCCTGGAAATCGTCTTCGCGGGCGAGGAGGGCGGCGCGTTCGTGGTCCGCTACCGGCAGACCCGCTCCTTAAGCGCCGCGGCCTTTCCGGACAAGGCCGCGCGCTGGCTCTGCGCCCTGAAGAAAGTTCCGCGCCACGCGGGCGCCGCGCGCTTCGCGGAGTCGCGCTGAGTGCGGCGGGCGCTTTTTCTCCTCGCCTGGGCCGCGTCTCCGGCCTGGGCGGCAGGCTTTAGCCCCTATCCTCAGCTCGATTTTTCCACCGCGCCGGCCCGAATTGAGTCGCGTTGCGCCGCAGCGCGCCATGAGGCGCAGTTCCGCCTCCGGCAAGTCGTGGACATGCCCGACTCAGCGCGCACTTTCGGCAACACGCCCGAGGCCCTGGAGAACATCCTCGACGACTTGAACGACCAAACCGCGGCCGACGCCTTCCTGGAAAACGTCGCGGTGTCCTCGCGGACCCGGCGCGCGTCCTCCGACTGCCGGGAGCTCATGGAGGACTTCGGCGCCTACACGGCGGACGAGGCCGGCGGCCAGGTTTTTTCCCGGGACGACCTCTACCGCGCGGTCAGGGCCTACGCCGCGCAAGAGGCCGAGGACGGGCCGCCGCTCGCGCCGGCGCAGCAAAGGCTTCTGGACGCGGAGCTCCTGGATTTTAAGCGCGGCGGCCTGGGCCTGCCGATGGAGCGGCGCGCGATTTTGGACGCCGTGCGCGAGCGCATCGTCATGCTCCAGCAGGATTACGACGAGAGTCTCTCCGAGGTCCAGGACTACCTGCTGGTCTCCCAGGCCGAACTCTCGGGCCTGCCGGGCTCTTACATCGCGCGCCTGCCGCGCCTGGAGGGCCAGTACGAAATCGGCTTGGACGATCCGGACTACTTCACCTTCATGAAGAACGACTCGGACGCGGACGCGCGGCGGCGCCTGGAGTTTCTCTACGACAACCGCGCCGCGGCCCAGAACGTGAGCTTCCTAGCCGAGACCCTGCGCCTGCGCGACGTGGCCGCGCACATCCTGGGCTACCCGGACCACGCCGCCTACCAACTGGAAAACCGCATGGCGCAAAGCCCCGCGCGGGTTCTGGATTTTCTCAAGACCCTGCAAAAACAGATGGCGCCCGCGGCGCGCCGCGAGCTCGCGGCCTTGACGGCCTTGAAGGCCGCGCGCGAGGGGAAAAAATCCGGCCCCATCCGCGCCTGGGATTGGCGCTACTACGAGAACCTCCTCAAAAAAACCAAGTACCACGCCGACGCGGATGCCGCCCGGCGCTATTTTCCCCTGGGCCAGGTCTTGAAGGGGCTCTTCACGCTCAACGAGACGCTTTTGGGCGTCAAGTTCGAGCGCGTGCAAGACGCCGCGGTTTGGGCGCCGGGCGTCGAACTCTACGAAATCATCGACGACTCGGGCCGGGGCCCGGTCGTGGGTTACTTTTATCTGGACTTGTTTCCCCGCCGGGGCAAGTACGCGCACATGGCTTCCTTTGATCTTATCGGCGGGCGGCTGCTGCCCGACGGCGCCTACCAGAAGCCGGTCGCGGCGCTCGTGGCCAACATCGCCCCGCCCGCGCCGGGCGAGCCGGCGCTCCTGAGCTACGGACAGGGCGGCGAGGTGGAGGCCCTTTTCCACGAGTTCGGGCACGTCATGGACCTGACGCTCACGCGCGCGCCCTACGAGCGCTTCACGGGCTCGGGCTCGGCCCGCGACTTTATGGAGGCTCCGGCGCAGGTGATGGAGGATTTTATCTGGCGGCCGGAGGTGGTCGCGCTCATCTCGGGCGATTACCAGGACCCCTCCAAGAAGCTGCCGCCCGCGCTCTTGAATCGATTTTTGGCCGCCCGCGGCGCCGACGCGGCGCTGGAAAATCTGCGCCAGGTGTTTTTCGCGCGCCTCGACATGCGCTACCATATGGATCCGCTGGTGACCAGGCCCACCGCGGTCTATCAAAAGATGATGAAGAAAATCAGCCTCGTCCCCATGGCGCCCGGGACCAACCCCGAGGCCGGCTTTTCCCATCTCATGAACGGCTACGACGCGGGCTACTACGGCTACCTGTGGTCCAAGGTCTACGCGCAGGACATCTTCTCGCGCTTCGAGGACGAGGGCGTCCTTAATCCCGCCATCGGCTGGCTCTACCGCCAGGAGATTCTGGCTCCGGGCCGGAGCCGCCCGGAGATGGAGTCGCTCAAAGCCTTTTTGGGCCGCGCGCCCAGCGACCGGGCGTTTTTGGATTATTTGGGGATTTCGAAATGAAGGGTCCCTTCCGTTTCCTTCCGTTCCTTCTTTTTCTCTCCGTGCTCTCCTCCTGCCTGGCGCATCAGCCCGCGCGCGGCCTGAGCGCCGCGCCCGGCGCCGCCTTATCGGGAGGCCTGACGCCGCTCATGGCGGCGGCGCAGGCGGGCGACGCCAACCAAGTCGCCGCGCTCCTGGCCTCTGGAGCGTCGGTCGCCGCCGCCAACGCCGAGGGCTCGACCGCTCTGGTCTTCGCCGCGCAGGCGGGCTCTTTGTCCGCGGTCAAGCTTCTGCTCGCCGCGGGCGCGCCTTCCGCCGGAGCCGCGGCCTACAAGGCGCTCATGCTCGCCGCCGCCTACGGGCATCAAGACGTCGAGTCCTATCTCTTGGCGCAGGGCTTTCCCGCGGCCGGCCCCATGACCGCGGCCATCGTGGCCTTGGCCCAGCGCCAGGGCTATTTGGAAGCTTCCTCGATGCTGGCCCAGGCGGTCGCGGGCAGCGCGGGCGGGCCGCCCGCCGCCGCGCCCGATCTCGCGAGCGTCTCCTCGGACGTAGACCAGCCGACCTACCACGAGCCGCCAAATCCGGACGCTTTCGCCGTGGTCGTGGGCGTGGAGGACTACGCGCGGGGCCTGCCGCCGGCGACGTTCGCGCGGCGAGACGCCTTGGCCGCGCGGCGCCACCTGGAAGCTTTGGGCGTGCCGCCGGATCACATCCGCATGCTCCTGGGCCAGGACGCCACGCAGGCCCAACTGGCCGCCTATCTGGAGCGCTGGCTGCCGCGCAACGCGGACGCCAAGAGCACGGTGTTCTTCTATTTTTCCGGGCACGGCGCCGCCGACCCCGCGGGCAAGACCGCGTACCTGGTGCCCTTCGACGGCGACCCGGAGTTTTTGGACAAGACCGGCTTCCCGCTTACGCGCCTCTACGCGGATTTGCAGAAACTCGGCGCCGCGCGCGCGCTGGCGGTGCTCGACTCCTGCTTCTCGGGCGCGGGCGAGCGCTCGGTCTCGGCCCAGGGCACGCGGCCCCTGGTGACCGAGGTCGATTGGGGCGGCCCGGCCGCGGGAGGAAGCGTCGCGGCCCTGACCGCGGCCTCGGGGACGCAGACCGCGGGCGTGCTCGCGGACCAGGGCCACGGCGCCTTCACCTACTACCTCTTGAAGGGCCTAAACGGCGCGGCCAAGGACGCGCAGGGCAGCGTCACGCTTTCCGATTTGTACGCGTACTTGAAGGGCCGAGTCGAGAAGGCCGCGGCGCTGGACAACCGCGAACAGACCCCGCAGTTTTTGCCCGAGCCGCCGGGAGCCTTGGGCGGCTGGGCGCTGCGCAAGGGCGGCTCATGAGCGAGTCCGAGCGCCGGCGGCAGCTTTTCTGGCTGGCGGGCTACCGCGCGGCGCGCAGCCTCGCGGCCGGCATGATCTCTCTGGCCTTTCCCTTCTTGGTCCTGAAGGATCTGCATCATTCGGCCCTGACCTTGGGCGCCATCTACGCCGCGGCGTGCGTGGCCGCGGCCGGACAGGGGCTGCTCATCGGCATCCTGGCCGACGTGTGGAGCCGGACCAAGACCTTGTGGCTGGCGGCCGTCATCCTGCCGGTCTCGGCTGGAATTTTGTGCTTCTCCACCGGGCTCTGGGCGCTTTTCCTGGCCGCGATTCTGGGCGGCTACTCGGCCACCGGGTCCTTGATGGGCGGCGGCGTGGGCGGCGCGGCGCAGCCCATCCAGAACGCGGCCTTGACGGACTTGAGCTCCTCCCAGAACCGCACCAAGTTTTTTTCCTGGTTCATGTTCCTGAGCGGCCTGGCCGCGGCGGCCGGCACGCTGTTGACCCGCCTGGTCTCGGTGCGCGGTGCCTTCTGCGCCGCGGCGATCGTCTCCGCGGCGGGGATGGCGTTCCTTATTCCCCTGCGCCTGCCGCCGCCGGGCGGGAAGCTCGGGCAGCTTAAAAGCGCGCGCGTGCTGGGGCAGTTCTCCATCACCGGGGCCTTGAACGGCCTCTCGCAGGGGCTCATCACGCCGTTCTTGATTCCCTTTTTCATCCTGGTTTTTCACGTCACGGCCAAGCGCATGTCGATCTATGGGTTTATCAGCGGTTCCTTGGGCGCGCTGGCCATCTTGGCCGCGCCGGCGCTGGGGCGCAACCTGGGCTTCGTGCGCAGCGTGGCCTGGACCCGGGGCCTGGGCGCGGCGCTCCTGGTCTTGATGCCGCTGGTCCGTTTCCTGCCTTTTGACTTGTTCGTGTATTTCCTCACGCCCACGCTGCGCGTGGCCGCCATGCCGGTGCAGAAAAACGCCATGGCCGCCATGGTCGCGCGCGCGGAGCTGGGCCGGGTCTTCGGCTGGAACCAAGTCTCGCGCCTGGCGGCCTCGGCCGGGGCCATTTTCTTCACCGGCGCGATGTTCGGCCAAGCCGACATCGGCTTTCCCTTCTACTGCTACGGCGCGGTCGTGGCGGTGAACATCTGGCTCTACTTCAAGTTTTTTCGCGCGGCCGAGATCGCGACGGCCGCGGCGGCGGAGGCGGCATGAGTGAAAAAATTCCGAACGTGCGCCGCCCCGCGCTCATCACCGCGCGCGAGCACCTGGAGGAAGTCGTGGAGGAGCTGCGCGGCTTTGCCTCGCTGGGCTTCGACACCGAGTCCAACGGCTTTTACGCCCACCACGAGAAGGTCTGCCTCATCCAGATGTCCTCGCCCGAGGCGGACTACATCCTGGATCCCATCGCGGTGCGCGACATCTCGAGCCTGGGGCCCATTTTCGCCGACCCGGCCATCGAGAAGATTTTCCACGCCGCGGAGTACGACCTCATCGGCCTCAAGCGCGACTATGATTTCGAGGTCCGGAACATCTTCGACACCATGATCGCGGGCAAGTTCCTGGGCTGGAAGGAGCTGGGCCTGGCCAAGGCCATCGAGAAGCACTTCGGCGTGGTCTTGTCCAAGAAGCTCCAGAAGGCGGACTGGGGCAAGCGCCCGCTCTCCGATGAACACCTGCGCTACGCGCAGATGGACACCTACTTTCTCATCGAGCTCTCCCAAATCCAGCGCGGGCTTTTGGACGAGCGCGGGCGCTGGGAGGACGCGGCGGAGGCGTTCGGCGAGCTCGAGGACGTGACGCTGCCCAACAAGGAATTCAACCCCGAGGGCTTCTGGTCCATGACCGGGGCGCGCGCCTTGTCGGGCGAGCAGCGCGCGGCCCTGCGCGAGATTTACCTTTTGCGCGAGGCCGAGTCCGCGCGCCGGGATCAGGCGCCCTTCCGCGTGATGAGCGAGGATTTCATGGTCCGCCTGGCGACGGAGCTGCCCCGCGACAAGGGGAGCCTCGCGCGCATCAAGGGCGCGAGTCCGTACGTCATGGAGCGCCTGGGAGACAAGATCGTTTCGGCCGTGCGCCGCGGCCTTTCGGGCCCGCCCGCGCTCCAGGAGCCGCCGCGCCCCGAGCGCGCGCGGCGCAACATGCGCCAGGAGCGGGTCTTCGAGCGACTCCGGCAGTGGCGCAAGCAGCGGGCCGAGGAGGAGGGCCTGGACCCGGGCGCGATTTTATCCGCCGCCGCCCTGCAGGAGATGGCCCGGCGCTCCGCCGCCGGCGAGGACGCGTTGGCGGCGCTGGCCCCGGTCAAGCGCCGGCGCTACGAAGCGTCCCTGCGCCGAATTCTGGGCGAATAGCCCCGGGCGGGGGGCGAAATGGTGGGCAGTATAGGATTTGAACCTATGACCCCTGTCGTGTGAGGACGAACAGGCCAGTTTCTGGTTTCCCGTCGGGGAGGCCATTTTTAAGCCGTTTCTCGTCGAGAAACAGGTTTACACCGGCTTGCATGGGCTGACATCCGTTGGCACTCGTTTTCATCCCTGGATGCCCTGGAAAACGACCACATCGCCGGGACTCAAATAGGGAGGGGCGCTGGCGGCCGAGGTGAAGAAGTCCCCCAGGCCGCCCAGAGAATCCCCGGAGAGCTCGCAGCCCAAACGTAAGGCGCTCTTGACCGTTCCCCCGGCACCGTCCGGGTCGGGCAGGCTTAGACCTCCGCCCGTCGGATCTATTAGGGCCTGAGAAACAAAGTTCGCGCAGTCACGGCCGATGCCGGGTTGCGCCTGGGAGACATAACTAACCGGGCCGAACAGGTCGCTGCCATAATCGGAACCGCCATCGTAGTACCAGAGGTAATTGCCAGTTACCTGAGGAGAGTAAGCTTTCGCCGTTTCGTTGGAATTGTTTATATGGTTCGCTTTACGATCGTTCAAAACATCGGTGTTATACCAGTTTAGAGCATAATCTACGGCTGCGGTCCGATTATAGGCCATGACAAAGGGTGCACCCTGGACGATAAGGGCGCCAAACACGAACACGACCGATAGTCGTCTTTTCATTTCTTCACAAAATTCTTAAATTCCGACAGCATTTGTTTTTCTACGACTCCATTTAGTAAATGCGATTGCCAAAAACTTACGAGGTTAAGATTTTTGTTAACGTCACGGAACAGAATTACTGGAGGCTTGTGTCTTGTTTTCTTATAAAAACCCGGGGAGGCTTCTCCGGGCTTGTGAAAATAAAACTGCCGGAGCAGCATGATTGCCTCCCAACGCTTCCCATCGTCAACTCTTTTGTCGCGAGCAAGCCTACCCATTTCATTTAGAAAATATTCATAGGCTTCCTCCTGATAAGGTGGGCCCATGGCCTGAAGTGCCTGGGCGGCGCCGAATCTTACATTCCAAGGCGTCACTATGTGCGGATTAGCCCCCCCGGAGCTATACGCGCGGATATCGGGATTGGGATGATTCATCACCTCCGTCAAAGCATTGGCCGCCCGTTTCCATTGCTTCTTCCTGGCTTTAAAGGTTTTCCCCGAGTACTGGGCCATTCCTTGCAGTTCGGTGATGTACCAATCCAGGCAGTAAGCGTCCGTGCTGCGCTCAATCACGTAGATCGAGGTGTTGATGATGGTCCGATCGTCGATGCCCATATACTGCCACCCGTCCGTGGCCAGCAGGCACGCGGGGCCGCCCAAGGCGATGCGCGCATAAGCGAGAAATTTACTCTTGGTCGTGAATCCCCCTCCGGGGGGAGCCGGCGAGATTTGCTGCGCGAAAGCGCGGCTGGCCGCGCCGAAAATCGCCGCCGCCAAGACGGCGATTACAGACAGCTTAATTTTTGCACCGGAACAACGAACTTTTTGGCTCATGCCTCCTCCCCGTGGGTGCGCGTCGCCGGATCGTACTTGTAAGGATAGCCGGCCGGCACGGTCGCGCTGGCGACGAAGCGCATATGCGACCGGAGCAAAACGCCAAAACAGAATCAATCGCCATGGCGAATTTAAATTTTTAGGGATATGAATCAATAAAGGTCCACTCTCAGTTTTCATGTCGACTCCCTACTGGGGGTTCTTGATTCATTAGAGTTCCTAAGACAGTATTGCCCTCTCGCATCCGCTTAAATTTTAAAACCAACAATAATACAAGCGTCAACACGCTGATGAACAATCCCAGTTCGAACGCCGTTGAATGGAAAGAGAAGATCACTTCATGGTTCCCAGCGGGAACCATGACCGAGGGGAACAGGCCGTCAAAGCGTTGATGCGGCGTTTCCTTGCCGTCGATAAATGCGGCCCAGCCAGGATAGTCTGATTCGGCAAAGACGGCACGCGCGGGAGCGGGCGTCGTAATGAGCGCCCGCGCCAGCCCAGGCGAATAATATAAACCGTCGACCTTCCCCGGGCCGTGTCCCGCCAAAAAGATTCTCTGTTTGGCCTCCTTGTTTTGGATCAGACGCACGGTTTTCGGCCCGATGCTGCGGGCGCCCGGCGCGATATCCAGAACGAGGGAAACGCCCGCGTCGCTTAGAAGCGGCCAGTTCGGCTTCGCGGCGGCGAGGCGGTCTTGGAATGCGGCGGCGTCTTTGAACTTCAACACTTGGAAGCTGTAGGCCTCTTGGACGCCGAAAGCCGTGCCGTAAGAAGGAGCCAGAAGTTCTCGCAGCATCAAATAGTCTTGAGGCGTCTTCAAGTCTTGGTTTTTCCAAAGATTCATGAGGCCTTCGGCATGATAAATGCGAACGGGGCTCGGGCCCGCTCGGGCGACAAGATTTCGCGCCAGCGGCGGAACGTTCATGAAGAAATCAGGCAACGCCCAAGCGGAAAGCTTATACTGGCTGAAGACGACCAGGTCCCCGGCGACGAGCGCGGCACAGAGCCAACGGCGCGACGGACGCTTGATCCGGGAAACTCCGGCCGCGGCAAGGATAGCCACGCCCGTGGAAGCCAAAAGAAGCCAGTTCGCCGGAAAGCGGAAAATATGTAGGAAAGCCGCGTGATTGTAGCCGGGAAGCCACGAGCCAAGGCTGAGCAGGAAGGCCGCTGCGGTCGCCAAGCCAATTTGGCGCTCGCGGAGACCCTTGGCCGCTCCCCAGGCCGCCAAAGCCAGCGCGAATAGGCCGACATAAAAAGTGACGATACCCGGATCTCCGGACATGCGGGGCATGAATGCGTACCACTGCGGAACAAAGATCTCTTTGATAAGCTGCACGGGCGGGACGGAGAATTTGTCGGCGGCTCCGGAGGAAAGAACCAAGCTGCGCGTGGAATGAGCCATCATTTGCAGGAATGGAAGCCACCCGGCGGCCGCAAGGCCCGCGCCCCAAAGGCCGCCCTTTAACCAGCACTTAAGCCCCGTCGAGCCCTGGCGCAGCGCCAAGCCGAGCGCGGCCAGCACGCTTAAGATCGAAAACGGAGGAAAGCCCGCCAGCCACTGGAGCGCGACGCACGAGCCAAGGCCCAGGGCCGACCCTTCTTCTTGGAAATAGAGAATGGCCGGAAGCCAAGCGGCCGAAGCGAAATGCTGCGGGAAAACGACCCGAGCGATGAAAAATCCGTTTAAACCCGTTATGACGGCCGCGGCGAACGAAGCGGACGGCGAGGAATACCAGCGCCACGCCAGCAGAGCCATGAAAGAAGCCGCAAGCAACGTATGAAAAACCACCCACAACCTTATGAATGCGGAAAAATCGCCGAAAGGAAGAAACATCCAAAAAGGAGGGTAGAAGGCCATGTTTTGCGGATCGGCCGCGTAGGGTTCCCCCAAATCACGCGCCGGATTCCATAAAAGGAGCCGCGGATGCGTGAATGCGGAATGCATGTTCTTCCAGTCGGGGAAGACGTACGCCATCATGTGGCCGTTGACCGGAACCTGCCCTTGCAGCAGAAGGCGCCGCCAGCCCAGGCAAAGAAGAATGCTGGCCGCAAAGATCAGGGCCAGCGTACGGTGTCGCCCCAGCCATTGGATCATCATATTTTCAAGGCAGTTTATACTTCCCCATGATATTGTTCGCGTCGGTCGTGCTTAAAACATAAATATGGCCGCCCAGTGATTGATCGGCCGGGCCGCCGAGCCGGATTTTCGCCTGATAGCTCAGAAATATCTTGGAATGCCCGGGGATGGTTGGAAAATCCCATTGCAAATACGGCACTGGTTGATAGCTGCCGTAGCTGAAGTTGCCCAAAGTGTAGAGCGTATAGCCTGGCGTAGCGCTGACGGAATCGCTCCAATCCGGATAGCGGGCAATGACGGAAACGTTGTTGGCCGCCACGCCGTTATTGTCGAGTTCGATGGTGTCCGTGATGGTTTCTCCGGGGCTTACCCCAGTTGGTCCAGTCGTGTGAAGAGTCAGAAGCGCCGCCGGGCTCAAAAGCCTCGTGGACAAAATAACCGTCCTTGGGCCGGCGGATTCGTTGAGGATTGCCGCCAACTGCCCTCTCAGGGGATCATCCCCAGAGCCATTGCCACGGACTACGATCGTGGCATGATAAGCACCCCCCTCGTTGAAAATAACAATATCACCGGTTTCCAGATTATCAGGGGCCTCTGAAGGGGCATTAAAAAAGTAGGGAGCAACTTTAGCAGCCAAGGCATCTCGAAGCCCCGCCGCTAAAGTAATAGTACCGCCGGAACCAGGACCCGACATTGCTATTTGACCGGCAATCAAGCACTGTGAAACAAAATTCGCACAGTCTTTTTCGTATTTTTCTGCAATAGTATTGTCGCCGACGTCGGGAGGCCCGAAGCTGTTATACCAGAGATAATCCCCAGTAATCGGAGTTGGCTTCTCTTTGCTGCTCAGGTTGTTTATGCGGTTCGCGAATCCAGAATTTATTGCATCCGTGTAGTACCATGCAGTAGCATAATCCGATGCCAAGGTCCGGTCGTATGCCATGACCGTTTTAGGAATAAAGGCAAGCAAGAGGATCGGAAATCCTAATAGCCTGACCATTATTGCCTCTTTAACAATTGCTCCATTTCCGCAACATATTTTTTCTTCTGTTTCGCCGATGAGCGATCACTCATCGTAGCGGCCGAAGATTCTGAAAATTGAATGAGATTGAATTTTTTAATGATCTTGCGGAGCAAATCCATCGGCAATTTTGAGTTGATGCTCAAAAGATTCCAAACACAACCAAGAGCCTCATCTCGTTTGTCATCAGTGATAGCCTGATCTTCAAGAAGATTTTTTAAATCCCTTATATACCAGTCATAAGCCATTTGCCGATATGGAGGACCCATTTTTTCCAAGTCTGGCGCGATTATCCCTATTTGTACGCGCCACCATTTAAGATGGATGCTTTCATTATTAAGGACATGGGCAAGCGCATCCCCAATCTTATTTCGTTGATGAATGTCGATTTTTTTAAGGGAATGAATGCTTACATCCAAATACTCGGCAGCATTGATAACGCAATCCGGATCCGTGCTCTTTTCAATCATGTAAAGGTAAGTATCAATAAGTTCCGGATTGTCCCTGATGCCATCCGTTTTATCCTGAAACATCTGCATGACTTCCTGACAAGCATCACCACTTAACGACTCGTGCGCTTGGGCGACAAGCCATCCCAAATTCTCAAGATTCCGCTCGCGTACGCTTTCATGCGCTCGTGCGGTTCGTGCGAGGCAGGCATTAACAAGAGCAGCCATAATGAACACAATGCCCAGCAGGCTCCTTGATTTCAGCAACGCGATTTCATGACAGCCGATATTGTTCTTCACAAAATTCTCCTGGGAATAATTACAAAAAATCCTCATGGCATTTGGTATTTATTCATGATGCTGTTTGCGTCCGCCGTGCCCAAAACATATACAGACCCGCCCAATTGCTGATCCGGGCCGGCGCCGGGCCGCACTTTTGTTTCGTAGTTGAGAAGAATCCTTGAATGTCCTGGAATTTGAGGAAAATCCCACCGCAAGAATGGGACGGACTCGTAGCCCCCATTGAAAATATTGCCTAGGAGATAAAATGTATACCCCGGTGACGCTCCAACGAAATCGCCCATATCCATATAACGGACAACCACTGAAACATTGTTCGCCGTAGGGCCGTTATTATCCACTTCGATGGTGTCCGTGATGGTTTCTCCGGGGCTTACCCCCGTTGGTCCAGTCGTGTGAAGAGTCAGAAGCGCCGCCGGGCTCAAAAGCCTCGTAGACAAAATAACCGTTCTGGGGCCGGCGGATTCGTTGAGAATCGCCGCCATTATTCGCGGTTCCGGCTCCGCCATTGGCGTATATGGCACCTGAGCCCGTTAGCGTTGCCGCAGTAATGTTGACCGTGCCCCCGCTACCTCCGCCATTGCCATTGCCTCCCTGGGTGGCGACGGTGCCATTTGCGTTGATGACTCCATCAAGCGTCAATGTGCCGCCGACCGACAAAATAACGCCACCACCGCCCGCGCCGCCTGGGCCTCCGGTATAGCAACCGTATCCTCCTCCGCCCCCGGAGCCAAGTTCAACTGGATCGGTAATTAAAGCGTAGAGAGATCCTCCATTGAGGCCGCCTCTCCCCTGCCCTCCTTGCCCTCCATATCCCCCGCCGCCCCCACCCGCACTATTGCCCGTTCCTCCAATACCACCCCCTGGTCCGGAGCCATTCCCAGCCGGACCGCAATTGCCTCCCACGCCGCCGGAATAGCCCATTCCCTCAACCGCGATATTGGCGCCGGCTTGCAGATCGAAATCACCCGAAACGTTGAGATTAAGAATCGCTTGTCTGGTCGATCCGTTAAAAGCGTGGGTTAGAGCGCCGCCGGGCTGGACGATAACCGAGTTAAAACCCAGAGGAACAAGATTAGCATGCGAGAAGACGCCGCCCGACTCGACGAGTAGCGGACCGGAAGCCGCTTGGGCGTCGAGGCGCAGAACGCCGCCTTCCTTGATATCCATGCCTCCGGTGCCTAAATTCAGGCTGGCGGCGGTGACATCGGCCGTGCCCAGAACGACCAACCCAGAGGCGTTCAAGATACTCGCCGGCGGCAGGACAACAATGCTGTTCAAAAGGGAAACCGTAGAAAAGAAAATGGAGATGCCGTTAAGTGGGGTGGAGCTTTGGGCCACCACTCCCGTGTCGCCGATGCGAAGGTTGTCCTCGGCTTGCCCCGGCTCTTTGAAGGCGATAAGCCCGGCGCCGCCCGCGTGTCCCGGCCCCGCCGTGTTGAGACCGGCGGAAGCGTCCAGAATTAGGCTGGACGCGTCTGCTCCCGTGACGTTCAATGCGATGATGCCGCCGCCTCCGGCCCCGCCGTAGGAATTGCTTGCCGCGCCGCCATTAGCACGGATTCTTCCACTTCCGGCCAAGGCTGCGGCTGTGATGTTAACGGTTCCGCCCGCGCCGCCGCCAGCCCGGCTTCCCTGAGGGGCTCCGGCTCCATCCGCGCTGATGAGGCCGCCGATAGTCAGGGTCCCGCCGACCGAGAGGATGACCGTGCCGCCGCCGGAACCTCCCGTTTGCGGCTGATAAGACGCGGTCTCTCCGCCTCCACCCGAGCCCAAATCGGTCGGATCGGTGATGGAATCATAACCGGCAGGTCCTCCTGCGCCAGCGCCAGGTCCGCCATCTTGCGCACCCGAACCGCCGTCGCCGCCGTGGCCGCCGCCGCCGGAGCCGTAAACGGGGCCGCCCGCCCCGCCGCTGGGACCGTCGCCGTTTTGCCCAGGATTGCCTCCCAATCCACCCGGGTAGCCCAGGCCATCAACCGCAATGCTCGCCCCCGGCTGCAAGTCAAAATCGCCGGCCACAACAAGATTGAGAGTTGATTGCTTCGTCGAGCCGTTGGGCGTCTGGGTCAATTCTCCTCCAGACTGGACCGAAACGGAATAAAAACCCAAGCCGGCAGTGTTGGCTTGAGTAAACACGCCGCTGCTTTCCACCAGCAGGTTCCCGCCGGAAACAGAGTTCGCCGTCAGGATCAGGTTCCCGCCGGATTCAATGTCGATGCCTCCGTTGTTCGAGGGAAAGGCTAAATTGTCGGCAGCGACTTCGACTGCACCAGTCACATCGATGGTCGTAATATTGACGAAATTTGCGTCCGTAATGGGCGTTTGGCTCTGCGTAACCGTGCCAGGGGAGCCTAAAATTAGTGTATAACTGGTTTGCTCTGGTTCTTTGATAGAGATAACGCCTGCCCCGCCCACCTGCGCCGTTCCTTTAATAGCGTTCTGCCCGGACGCAGCCTGCAAGGTCAAACCCGGATTGTAAGCGCCCGTGATATTCAGGGCAATAATGCCGCCGCCGCCGCTTCCACCATTAGAATTGCCCGCCATCCCTCCATCGGCATGAATAAATCCGGTGCCGGATAGCACCGCCGCCGTGATGTTGACCGTTCCGCCGGCGCCACCGCCCGCCATGCCTCCATTGCCGCCGCCCAATCCATCCGCGCTAATAGTGCCGTTGATGATCAGGGTTCTGCCAACCGACAGAATAACGGCACCTCCGCCGGCGCCCCCCGCTGCGGGTTGGTAGTAAGCATCTTGTCCGCCTCCGCCCGAGCCCATATCCGTCGGATTGCTAATTGAGTCGTAACCAGTCCCGCCGGTGATGCCGCCGTTGCCATTGCCGCCATCGCCGCCGTGTCCTCCTCCGCTGCCGCCCGTCGTAAAGCCGACGCCCCCAAGACCTCCTCCCGGCCCGCCGCCGGGATGCCCCGGAGAACTGGTGCCGCCGCCTCCACCAGCATAGCCTAAACCGCTGACCGCGATGCTCGCCCCGGCTTGCAGGTTGAAATCTCCGGAAACAACCAGATCGACAACAGCAGTTTTTGACGCGGTATTGGCAGTATGTGTTATGAGGCCGCCAGACATGACGTCAATGCTGCCCAAGGAAATATTTTGGATCGTGTCCTGCTGGAGGATAGCATGAGGCTCAACCGTCAGATTTCCGCTTGTCGAAGCGCCTGTCGAGATTTTTAAGGTCGGGGCGAAATTTCCAGCAGAATCTCCTAGAGTTAAGGTATTGAAGGCTACGGATGGATATCCCTGCGGGACATGAACAGTTACATTGCCATCGATGGTCACATCGTCAACCGCGGTGGGAACCTGCGTGGGCGACCAGTTGTTCGCGGTGAACCAATTGCCGTCTCCGGCCGCGCCCGTCCAGGAGATCGCCGCCGCAAAGCTTATGTAAGGAAGTAATAATAGGAACGTCAGCCCGAAGATTAGCCTTCCAGGAATCGCCACGCCGTGAATCTCGGAGCGCGGCTTTTTAATTAGGCGGGAAAATAACGGGCCGGAAGAGATTCCAAAATGCCCGGCGTCTCTCCCGGTCTCAGCAACGGAGCCGACCCCATCATTAATTTCCGGCAACTCCTGGTTCCTCCTTTCGGCGCGAAGTATGGAATCCAAGAAAGCCGACTTCTAAGGCTAGCCCCAAAACTGTTTTTTTCAAGGGGGCTGTTTTGCGCCATCTAAAATCAACCCCGTCGCGCTGATGTGGTCGATGAGCTTCATGACCGACATCCCCTGCCTGACGTTGACGCTGATGGCCTTGTGAGGCTACGCCCGCGGACTTCGCACGAAGCGTTCTTCCTGGCTTGCCGCCGGTTCCGCTCCTTCGACAGGCGTTCAAGGAGGGCTTCGCCACAGCCTGCCCGCCCATTGCCACCTTGCTCGAACTCAACGATGCGGCGGCCCATCTCCCAGTACGTGGCGGTCAAAACGGCGTTGATGGAACGGGCGGCCTGCTTGCGCGCTTCCTTTAATAGAGTCTCTATGCCGGAGGCAAGCCGCCCATAGCCGTCAGGCGTCGATAGGTCTTTGCTCGTTTTCCCCATATGTTTGGCCCCGGCAATTGCGCAGACGGCTTTGGGAGCCGGCGCGGCTTTTCCGACGATAAATGGCCGATTTCCCGGCCTTAAAAATGGTGGGCAGTATAGGATTTGAACCTATGACCCCTGTCGTGTGAGGACAGTGCTCTACCGCTGAGCTAACTGCCCCAAAGCGGCGAAGCATTGTAGCATTTTGCCCTTTGCGACAGGCGCGGGCTAGGGGATGCCCGCGCAGGCCGGACGCGGCGAGCCGAAGGCGGCGTCGTAGGCCGAGGCCTCGCTGCGGGACGGCAGCAGCCCCCAGAACAGGGACAGGCAATTTCGCGGGCAGCACGCGCCGCGCGAGTCGGGCGCGCAGGGCTTGGCGCGCTTGACGCATTGGCTGTAGCTCGCGCCGCCGTAGGCGCAGGACTTTAGGAAGGCGCGGCAGCGCGCGAACGCGGCTGTCAGTATTTTTTTCCGGCGTCGCCGCGGCGCGCCGGCGTCCAAGGCGTCGCAGGCGGGGCGATAGCCCAGGCGGCAGGAGGTCTTGTAGTCCTGCCGGGCAAAATCGCGGTTGCCCAGCCGTTCGTAGGCTTGGCCCCGCGCGAAATAGGCTTCCTTATAAGAAAGGTTCAAGGCGACGGCCTTGTAGAATTCCCCGACGGCCGGCACATCGCGAGACTCTCTTTCGTAGAGGAGCCCCAAGCGGTAGAAATAGTCCGGGCGCTTTTTATCCAGGCGGACGGCGGCGGAAAGGTCGGCGATGGCGCGGTCGAGCTCGCCGACGTCGTTTTCCAGCGCCGCCTTGTCCGCCAGGACGCGGGCCCGCGGCGCCTTCCCGTCGGCCGGGCGCCACAGCGCGAGCGCGCGGGAGAGCTCTAAAAGCGCTTGGCCCCGCCGGCCCCGCGCCAAGTCTCGCCGGCCCTTGGCGACCAGGGAGTCGAAGGACTCGGCCCGCGCCCGCGGCGCGCGGGCGGCGGCCAGCGCCAGGAGAGCCGCGGCCAGAAGGACGGCCCGCTTTTTCCCCCTTGCCAGCGTCTGGGTCATTTGCTATATTATGAGAAATCTATGGCCATTTACGAAACCGTCGCTATCTTGAAGCCGGCGCTCTCGGACGCCGAAGCCGCCGAGTGGATGGAGAAAACCCGCGCGGCGCTCGCCAAGGCGGGCGGCGAAGTCGTCGGCCACGAGGTGTGGGGCCGGCGCAAGCTGGTTCACCCCATCGGCAAGGCCCGCGACGGCGTCTATCTCTACCTGAAGTACAACGCCGCGCCGGCGCTCATCAAGAAGCTCTCCCACGATTTTTCCCTGGACGCCGCCATCCTGCGGCAGGTGACCATGCTCGCCATGGAGCGCGTCCTGCAGGAGAAGCCCTCCAAGAAGAAGAAGAAAGCCGCGGCTTCCGAGGCGACTCCGGCGCCGGCGCCTTCCGCCTCATGAGCGGCCTGCGCCTGCCCGAGCAGAATCAGGTCATGCTGACCGGTCGCCTGACGCGCGATCCGGACATTTTCTTCACCCAGCAGGGCACGGCCAAGTGCTTTTTTTCCATCGCGGTCAACCAGAACTACAAGGACAAGGCCAGCGGCGAGTGGAAGGAGCAGACCAGCTTCGTTCCGGTCGTGGTCTGGCGCGAGGCGGCCCAGCGCTGCAAGGAGCGCCTGCACAAGGGCAGCCCGGTTCACGTGGAGGGACGGCTGCGCAGCCGCGACTTCGAGGACAAGAAGACCGGCGCCAAGCGCACGGTGCTTGAAGTGGAAGCCCGTCGCGTGCAATTTTTAGCCACTGAGGAGAAGGAGGCGTCTACGGCAGCCGCGGCGGCGCCGGCGCAAGGCACGGGGGCCGAGGAGGCCGCGGGCGGCGCCGAAATCGAGGAGGTTCCCTTTTAATGTCTTCATCCGAAACGCAGAAAACCGAAACAACCGTAACCGCCGCCCCCGCCGCCCCCGCAGCGACCGCCACGGCGCCGTCCGCCGCTCCAACGACGGCCGGAGCCCGGCCCCGCCGCCCCGAGGGGCGCCGCCAGCCCTTCCTGAAGCGGCGCAAGGTCTGCCGCTTTTGCGCGGAGAAAATCCGAGACGTCGATTTCAAGCAAATCCCGCTGCTGCGCTCGTTTCTGAGCGAGACGGGGAAGCTCATTTCCGGGCGCACCACCGGCAACTGCGCCAAACATCAGCGCGGCTTGACCCGGGCCGTCAAGCGGGCCCGGAACTTGTCCCTGCTCCCGTATACCTCGAACTGATCCAGGAGAAGGTTTCATGAAGGTCATTCTGCGTTCCGACGTGCCCGCTCTCGGGCGTTCCGGCGAAGTCAAGCAGGTCTCGGACGGCTTCGCGCGCAACTACCTCTTCCCCCGCAGCCTCGCGGCCGAGGCCGGCCCCGCGGCCATGAAGGCCTGGGAGTCGAGCCGCGATCGCCGCGCCAAGAAAACCCAGGCCCGGACCGAGGAGGCCAAGGGCTTGGCCGCCAAGATTTCCGGCGTTTCGCTGTCCTTCTCGCGCCCGTCCGGCGCCGAGGGCAAGCTCTTCGGCTCGGTCGGCAAGAGCGACATCGTCAAGAGCTTGAAGACCTGCGGCTACACGGTCGACAAGAACGCCGTGATCTTGGAGTCGCCGATTCGCACGCTGGGCGAGCATGAAGTGGAGCTCAGGCTCCTTCACGACGTCGGCGCCAAGGTCAAAGTCACCGTCGCGGCCCGGCAGTAGCCCGCCGGCGCTCCGTCCGGCCGCCGCCCGTTTTGCCCATGCCCGCTTCCGTCCAGATTCCGCCGCAGGCCCTGGAGGCTGAAAAAGCCGTCCTGGGCGCCATGTTGCTCTCCAAGGACGCGGTGGAAAAGACCCTCGACATCCTCGAGGACAGGGATTTCTACCAGGACTCCCACCGCCGGATTTACGCGGCCGCGCGCGCTCTCTACGAACGCAACGAAGCCGTGGACGTGGTCACCGCGGGCGAGGAATTGAGGCGTTTGAAGGCCCTAGACGACGTCGGCGGCATGGAGGTCCTGACGGACCTGGTCAACAGCGTGGCCACGGCCGCGCACGTGGAGCACTACGCGCGGCTGGTGCGCGACAAGGCCATCCTGCGGGATCTCATCGCCACGGCCACGGCCGTGGTCACGGCCTGCTACCAGGAGGCCAAGGAGCCTTCCGAAATCCTGGACCAGGCCCAGGCCAGCGTCCTGAAGGTCGCCGAAAAGCAGGTGCTGCGCGGGGTTTTGGACGCCAAGGCCCTGGCTCATCAGGCCATCGAGCAAATCGAGGCCGCTTACAAGCGCCGCGAGGCGGTCATCGGCGTGCCCTCCGGCATCCGCAACCTGGACCGCATCACCGCGGGCTTCCAGAAATCCGATCTCATCTTGCTCGCCGCGCGTCCCAGCCAAGGGAAGACCGCGCTGGCCTTGAACATCGCGGCCAACGCCGCGCTCCACCCCAAGACCCCAGTTCCGGTGCTGTTTTTCTCGATGGAAATGAGCGGCGCGGCGCTGATGCTGCGCCTCATCGCATCGGACGCGAGCATCAATTTGCAGCAGCTGCGCACCGGATTTTTGGCGCGCGACCGCTGGACGGCCTTGACCAGCGCCGCCGCCAAATTTTCCGACGCGCCTCTGCGCATCGTGGACATGCCCGGCCTCTCGGTCACGGGCGTGCGCTCGATTACGCGGCAAAACGCGGTCGATTGGCGGCGCCAGGGCCAGGAGCTGGGCTTGGTGGTCATCGATTATCTCCAGCTCATGCGCGGCTCGTCGTTTCGGGCCGAGAGCCGGCAGCAGGAGGTCTCGGAGATTTCCCGCGGCCTCAAGTTCTTGGCCCGCGACTTGAATATCCCGGTCATTGCCTTGTCCCAGCTTTCCCGCCGTCCCGAGGAAAAGGGCCGCTCGGATGGGCGGCCGCAGCTCTCGGACCTGCGCGAAAGCGGCGCCTTGGAGCAGGACGCGGATTTGGTCGCTTTCATCTACCGGGAATCCTATTACAAGCGGGACGACCCGACCATCGACGACACCAAGGCCGAGATCATTGTGGCCAAGCACCGCCAAGGGCCCACGGGCACGGCGGAAGTGAGATTTTTACGCGATTACACCCGTTTCGACAACCCGGCGGAAGGCGAGCCGGAGGCGGCGGGGGTTTCCGAGGCCGCTTAAAACATCCCCGGGGCGGCGGGCCCGAGGCCCGGGCTCCGGGACAAGGAGGAATCGTGCGCGCAGGGACGCACCCGCCGGGACTGCGCCCCACGTGGGCCGAGGTCGATCTCCGGGCTTTGCGCCGGAACCTACGCGCCTTCGGCGCCCGCCTGGGCCGGGGCGTCAAAACCCTCTTCGTGGTCAAGGCCGACGCCTACGGCCACGGCGCCGCGGCCTGCGCCCAAGACGCCCAGGCGCACCGGCTCTGCGACTGGCTGGGGGTCTCCTCCGTCGAGGAAGGGGCCTCCTTGCGCGCGCGCGGCGTGCGCCTCCCCATCCTGGTCTTGGGCAGCCTCTATCCCTTCGAGAGTTTTTTAGTCGCGGCGCGCCGCGGCTTGACCGTCACGGTCGCGAGCCTCTCCGCCGCCAAGAGCCTGGCCGCGGCGGCCCGCGGGCGCGGCCGGCGCATCGCCTGCCACTTGAAAATCGAGACCGGCATGAACCGCATCGGCATGCGGCCGCCCGCGGCGGCCCAGGCCGCGGAGCACTTGGAGCGGGCCTGCCCGGGCTCCTTGACCGGGCTCTACACCCATTTATCCTCCCCGCAGGAGAGCCCCTCCTACACGCGCCGGCAGCTCGCGGAATTTTCCCGCGCCGTCGCGGCCGTTTCCGCCCGGGCTCGCGGCCCGCTGCTGCGCCACGCCGCCGCCTCGGCCGCGGCCTTGCGATACCCGGAAAGCCGCTGGGACATGGCGCGCCCCGGGCTGGCCGTCTACGGGCTTTATCCGGGCTTCGAGCCCGTCTTGAGCGTGAAGACCCGCGTCGTGTTCTTGAAGACCGTGCCCAAGGGAACGGCGGTCGGCTACGGGGCCTCGTTCAGGACCAAGCGCCGAACGCGCCTGGCGACCTTGCCCATAGGCTATGCCGACGGATTTTTGCGCGCGCTCTCCAACAAGGGCAGCGTGCTCGTCCGCGGCCGGCGCTGCCCGGTGGTGGGAAAAATTTCCATGGACATGGCCACTATCGACGTCACGCGCGTTCCGTCCACGCGCGTGGGCGACGAGGCCGTGGTGTTCGGCCGCCAAGCCGGGCAGGAGGTCTCCGTGCGCGAGGCCGCCGCCCTGGCGGGGGTCATCCCCTATGAAATACCCTGCGGCTTGACGGCGCGGGTTCCCCGGGTATACTTGTCATGATGGAAACTTGGCTCGCCGCCCTGGGCGGCGCGACGCTGGGCGTCATGGAGGCCCTCGGCCAGTTCGCGTTCTTGACCCAGTCGACGCTGCGCTGGATATTCAAGGGGAAAATCGAGTGGCGGCAGACCTTGATTCAGTGCGCGCGCATCGGCGCCGACTCCCTGCCGGTCACGGTCATGACCACGTTCTTCACCGGCATGGTGCTGGCGCTTCAGGGCGGAGCCTCGACCGAGCACTTCTTCAACCAGCCGCTCTTCGTAGGCATGCTGGTGGGATTCGCCATCGTGATGGAATTGGCGCCGGTCATGACCGCGCTGGTGGTGGCCGGCCGCGCCGGAGCCGCCATCGCGGCGGAACTGGGCACCATGAAGGTGACCGAGCAGATTGACGCCCTCTACACTTTGGGCACCGACCCCGTCCGCTATCTTGTCATCCCGCGCTTCCTGGCCTTCGTCCTGGTGATGCCCTTCTTGGTCGTCATCTCGGATTTTTCGGGCATCCTGGGCGGCTGGCTCGTGGCCAAGGTCAAGTACCAGATTCCGCCCTCCGTGTTCTGGCACGACATCATCGACAGCATGCGCGTGCGGCACTTCATGCACGGCTACATCAAGGCCTATGTCTTCGCCGTGGCCATTTCGCTTATCTGCTGCTACAAGGGCGTCACCGCGCGCGGCGGCGCCGAGGGCGTGGGCAAGTCCACCACCCAGGCCGTGGTGCTGAGCATGGTGGCCATCTTCGTTCTGGACTACCTGGCCACGGCGGTCTTGGTCGCCCTGGGAATCACGTGATCGAGGCCAAGGGCGTGGTCAAGCGCTTCGGCGCGCGCACCATTCTGCGCGGGGTGGACATCTCCGTGGCCGCCGGCGAGACCATGGTCATCATCGGGGGCTCGGGCTGCGGCAAGAGCACGTTCTTGAAATGCGTGGTGGGGCTTTTGCGCCCCGACGAGGGTTCCGTCACGGTCGACGGGATGGACATCGCCCAATGCAAAAGCGAGGCCGAGGTGGCCGACTACCGCCGGCGCTTCGGCTATTTGTTCCAGGACGGAGCGCTCTTCGACTCCATGACGGTCTGGGAGAACGTGACCTTCGGACTGCGCTACCTGACCCCTATTCCCCCGGCGCGCTTTCGGCGCCTGGCCCGGGAAAAACTGGCCCTGGTTGGCCTGAAGGACATCGAGGATTTTAGGCCCGCGGAGCTCTCCGGCGGCATGAAAAAGCGCGTGGCCCTGGCCCGCGCCATCGCGGCGGAGCCGTCCTATATTTTGTATGATGAGCCGACGACGGGCCTTGATCCCATCATGTCCGATGTGATCAACGACCTAATCCTGGATCTCCAGAAACAGCTTAAGGTGACATCCATCGTGGTGACCCATGACATGAAGTCGGCCTACAAGATCGCCAGCCGCATCGCCATGCTCCACGAGGGCCGCGTCCTCGGCCAGGGCTCGTCCGACGATTTTCGCGCCAGCGCCGATGAGCGCATCCACCAGTTCGTCAACGGCCTGAGCCAAGGCCCCATCAAGATGAAGCTTAAGGACTACGAGCCGGACGCCGCGGGGGGAGCCTAAGGGGTGCTCTCCACCGAAGCCAAGGTCGGCGCCTTCCTGCTCGTCGGCCTCGCGTTCTTCGCCACGGCCATCTTCCTTTTGGGCGACTACACGTTCCAGCGGCGCTACCCCATCTACGTCGATTTCCACGACGTGTCGGACTTGAGCCAGAACTCTCCGGTCAAGCTCGCCGGCGTCGAGGTGGGCCAGGTCACGGACATCGAGCTCGAAGGCGGCGTGGCGCGGGTCACGGCCTCCATCCGCGACGGCATCCCGGTTTACAAGGACGCGCGGTTCGAGGTGGGCTCGACCGGCGTCATCGGCTCCAAGTACCTGCAAATCGATCAGGGCCGCCCGGACGCGGGCATCCTGCCGTCGGGATCCGAGGTCAAGGGCATGAGCGCGCTCTCCATCGAGAAGCAGCTGACCGACGCGCTCTCCGGCGTCAAATCCCTCATCATGGAGCTAAACGCCAAGGGGCACGACGGCCGGACGCTCATCGGCAACCTGCGCGACACCGTGGCCAACGTGCGGGACTTGACCGCGAACCTGGACGATTTGATCGCGACCGACAAGCCCCACCTGGACAAGGCCATGGCGCGCGCCGACGACATCACCGCCAAGCTGGACACGCTTTTGGCCCAGACCAACAAGGTCATGGCCAGCCTCAACTCCAACAAGGGCGCGGTGGGCGCGCTCCTGCATGATCCCAAGGTCAAGCAGGACGTCACCAAAACGCTGGACTCCGTGCAGAAGGCCGCCGAGAACGTCAACGACATCATCAGCCGCGTCAACCAATTCAAGGTGTACTGGAACTACGACTGGCGCTACGCCTCGGCCCTGGGCGCCTCGCATTCCGATTTGGGGCTTAAAATCGCGCCCCGCGATCACCGCTACTACTACATCGGCGCCGAGAACATCGGCAGCCCCTCGAACAAGCCCATCAGCGGCGACTACGAGAAGTTAAACACCGTCGACGGCCTGCTGGGATTCACCAAGGGGCCCTTCGACGTGGCCTTCGGCTCCATCCGTTCCGCGGGCGGCGCGCGCCTCTTGGTGACGCCCTTCTACAAGGACCCCCTCGGCAAGCGCTTTACGCTCATGGCGCAGGGCTATAATTTCGGCCGTGACATCGTCATCGACGGGCGTCATTTCAACCGCCCGGAGTACGACGTGGGCCTGCTGGCCAGGATAGACAAATATTTCTTCGTGGGCGCGCGGGTGGACGATTTGGCGACCGTCAAGACCTTCGAGACCTGGCTGCACGTCAGCTTCGAGGACAAGGACATCGCGTCGCTCTTCGGCCTGGCCGTCACCGGCGCTTCCGGCTTGAAGGGCCGCAGCAAATCCGGCGCGGCGAGCGGCACGCCCTAGGGAATGCCTGAGAATGGGAAGGCTCAAATCCATTTATCGCTGCCAAGAATGCGGGTACTCCGATCCCAAGGGCATGGGCCAATGCCCGACCTGCTCGGCCTGGAACACCATGGTCGAGGAGGTCGTTGAGTCCTCGCCGGCCAAGGCGGAGCGGCGCCGGCTCGCCGAGGGCGCGGCCTCCGCGGTCCTGACGCTTTCCGAGGTCCGCGCCGAAACCGAGGTCCGCACGCCCACGGGCATCGCGGAGTTGGACCGCCTTTTCGGCGGCGGCGTCGTCCAGGGCCAGGTCAGCCTTTTAGCCGGCCCGCCGGGCATCGGCAAGTCCACCTTGATGCTCCAGGCCACCGCTTCCTTGGCCGCGCCGGGCCGCAAGATTCTCTACGTTTCCGGCGAGGAGTCTCCGCTCCAGGTTTCCTCCCGCGCCAAGCGCATCGCGGCCGCCGCGGACTCCCTTTATCTTTTGGCCGAAACGGATCTCGCCAAAATTCTGCGCGCGATGGAGGACTTGAAGCCCTGGGGCGTGGTTCTGGACTCCATCCAGACCCTGTCCCACCCGGATTTGGCCTCCGCGCCCGGCTCCGTGGGCCAGGTGCGCGAGTGCGCCATGGAAATCGTGCGCGCGGCCAAGGCTTCCGGCGCCGCAGCTTTCGTGCTCGGGCACGTCACCAAGGACGGGGCCCTGGCCGGCCCCAAGGTCCTGGAGCACCTGGTCGACTCCGTGTTTTACTTCGACGCGGAGCGCCACGAGCTTCTGCGCGTGCTGCGCGCGGTCAAGAACCGCTTCGGCCCCACCGATGAAACGGGGCTTTTTGAAATGACCGAGCGCGGCTTGCGCGGCGTGCCCAACCCCTCGGCTTTTTTCATGGCCGAGTCCAAGGACGCGGGTCCGAGGCCCGGGCGCGCGGTCTCCGTCACCATGGAAGGCTCGCGGCCCGTGCTGGTCGAGGTCCAGGCCCTGGCCGTGCCCACGCGCTATCCGCTGCCCCGTCGCACGGCGACGGGCGTCGACTTAAACCGGGTCCTGGTTCTTCTGGCGGCCTTGGAGAAGCACCTCAAGCTGCGGCTCGACGCGCGCGACGTCTACGTGAGCCTGGCCGGCGGCCTGCGGGTCAAGGACCCCGCGCTTGATCTGGCCGTCTGCCTCGCGGTGGCGAGTTCCCTGCGCGAGGCGCCGCTGCCCGAGGACGCGGTGTTCTTGGGCGAGGTCAGCCTCTTGGGCGGCGTGGGGCGCGTGCCGCGCACGGAAAACCGCCTGCGCGAAGCGGCCAAGGCGGGATTTTCTCGAGCTCTCGTGGGCGCGCGCGCGGCCAAGGACATTGCCCGCATTCCCGGCCTCGAGGTTTCGGGGGCGGCCAGCCTGGCCGAGGCGGCCGGCTTATTCTTTTCAAACACAAAGGAGCCCCTGTCATGATGCTTTGGCTTTTTCGGATTTTCGTCGTCGCCGCCTCGCCCGCCATCGTCTACTTCCAGATTTCACGCACGCCCGTGGGGGCGGCCGTGGGTTTGGCCGTAGGCTTGGTCATCGTAGGCGCGGAAATCCTGATCGAGGACTTGAACCTCCTGACCATGATTTCCGCCATGCTGGGAGGGGCCCTGGGCATCATCATCGCCAAGCTCCTCGACTACATCGTCTTTCAAATCGGCAACGACGCCCTCTACGCCGCTTGGGACAAGTACTCGCTGCTGCGCTACTTCGCCCTGGGGGCGCTGGGCGCGGTCGTCGCGGTCAAGAAGTTCCCCGAATTCGACCAGCTCGACAAGGACTTGGCCAAGATGGGCCGCCGCCGCGGCGCGGACATGAAGATTTTGGACTCGGGCTCCATCATCGATGGGCGCATCGTGGACATCTGCGACACGCACTTTCTCTCGGGCTCTCTGGTCGTGCCGCGCTTCGTGCTCCACGAGCTGCAGGTGCTGGCCGACGCGGAGGACGCCTTCAAGCGCGCGCGCGGCCGCCGGGGCCTGGACATCCTGGCCCGGCTCCAGGAAAACGGCGACATTCCGGTCAAGATCATGGACCGCGACGCGGACGCGCCCGACACGGACGCCAAGCTGGTCAAGCTGGCCCGGGACCTGGGGGCCAAGCTCGTGACCACGGACTTCAACCTCAACAAGGCCGCGATGTTGGAGGGCGTCGTCTGCCTCAACGTCAACGATCTGAGCACCGCGCTCAAGCCCGTGGTGCTGCCCGGCGAGGCCATGCCGATTTTCGTCATGAAGGACGGCAAGGAGAAGGATCAGGGCGTGGGCTACCTCGACGACGGGACCATGGTCGTGGTCGAGGACGGGCGCCGCTGGATCGGCAAGCGCATAGACATCGCGGTGACCTCCATTTTGCAGACTTCCGCCGGCCGCATGGTTTTCGGCAAGTCCCGCGGAGAAAGAGCGTGAGCCCGGAGGCGGCGGGAGACAAGCCGCAGATTAAGGCCTCGGCCGTCCTGGTCGCGGCGGGCTCGGGCGAGCGTATGGGCCGGCCCAAGCAGTTCCTGCCTCTGGGCGGCAAGACCGTGGTGGAGTGGTCCCTGGAGCCGTTTTTGGCCATGGAGGAGTTCGAGAAAATCGTGCTGGTCCTGAGCGCCGAGCACGTCAAAGAGCACGGCGCCAGGCTCTCCTCGCCGCGCGTCCAGGTCATCGAAGGCGGCAAGACCCGGCTTGATTCCGTGCGCCGCGGGGTTGCCTGCGCGGGCGAGGACAGCGAGGTCATCGCGGTGCACGACGGGGCCAGGCCCCTGGTGAGCCAGGACGTCGTGCGCGCCGTGCTGCAGGAAGCCTACGAATCGGGCGCCGCGGTCGCGGCCGTGCCGGTCAAGGACACCTTGAAGAAGGTGACCAACAAGCAACTCTGGGTCTCGCAGACGCCGGTGCGCTCGAGCTACTGGGCCGCGCAGACGCCGCAGGGCTACCGGCGGGAAATTCTGGAGGAAGCCTTGGCCAAGTTCCCGGCGGTCAAGGACGCCACGGACGAAAGCCAGCTGGTCGAGAAGGCCGGAAAGAAGGTCAAGATCGTGCCGTCTAGCTACGAGAATTTTAAAATCACCACGCCGGAGGATTTGGTCATGGCCGAAGCGCTTTTGGAGGAAAGACACGGCGGGCGGCGCCGCACCGCCGTCGGTTTCGGCTTCGACATCCACCGGCTCGCGCCGGGCCGGGATTTGTGGCTGGCCGGCGTCAAGCTGGACTCCCCCAAGGGCCTTCTGGGCCACTCCGACGGCGACGCGGCCCTGCACGCCGCGTCCGACGCGGTCCTGGGGGCACTGGGCTCGGGTGACATCGGGATCATGTTTCCCTCCGAAAATCCCAAGATCAAGAACATCCCCAGCAAGGACATCGTGGCCGCGGTCCTGGCCAAGCTCATCACCGCGGGCGGCGTCTTGGCCCACTTGGACGTGACCCTGGTCGCGCAGGAGCCCAAGCTCTCGCCGCATTACGAGAGTTTTCGGGAGTCCCTGTCCCGGATTTTCGGCGTGGCGCGCGAGCGCGTCAACGTGAAGGCCAAGAGCCACGAGGGCCTGGAGTCCGTGGGGCGCGGCGAGGCCGTGGCCTGCTACGCCGTCGCGACCTTGCTGCTGCCGGAAACTTCCGCCCCGCCGAAGGCCTAGCGCCGTCCGACCGGCACGTAGACGTTGACCTTCCCCGGCGGGGCGTTGGCGGCGATGCAGGCGAGGCTCCCCGCGCCGGCTTCCGGAATGGTCCGGCAGCCGTCGCTGCAGGCCCGGATCGGATCCCTGAAATAGCTTCCCCGGACGTGATCGCGGGTGACGATCTCGATGTGGCCGCAGTCATAGCTAAAGCCGCAGATGCCGCCCTCGGGCCCGCCCCGGCGGCACAGGGCGTCCCCGGCGCGGCCGTAGACCACGATGGCCCCAACCGGGAGATGGCCGTTTCGGGCGGCGCGTTGGACTTCCGGCCCGGGCAGTCGGCGCAGCCGGCTCTTGAACAGCTCTGGATTCGCGTTGATTGAATTGGCGAACTCGTAGGCGAAGCGCCACCGGATGGCGCCGATTTGTTTCCAGGTCAGGAGATAGGCCTTGGCGATGGCCTCGTAGACGCCGCGGTAGCAGCGGCCCGCGAAGCCGGTCGCGTCCGCGGCGGCGTCGCGGGCCAGGCGGCGGGCCTCGGCCATGTCGAGATGGAGGGAGGACAGGGGCGCCGCGGCCGACGCCGCGGGCGCCGGCGGAGGCGCCGGCCGGCGCTCTTTCCAGGCGGATTCCGGGGCCGGACTTGGACGCGCGGCGGCGTCTCCGGCTTCCCCTGAGACCTGAACCTCCGCGGCGGGCGGCGGGTCCGCGGCCGCTCCGCCGCCGTCGTAGAAGGAGCCTTTCTGCGCGGCCGCGGGAATCATCCGGGATACCCCGGCGCTGAACAAATTGAAGAAGACGGGGTTATCGCCGGCGACGGCGCCGGCCGCCCGCGCCCGGGATTGACGGCTTTCCATGTCCACGGGATAGCCGTCCACGACGACGCGCACGGAGCGGCCCCAGTCCTGGTGCAGCGCCGAGAAGAGTCTCTGCATGGCGGGTTCGGCCAAGGCTCTCGGCCGTTCCAGATGGATGGAGAAAATAAAATAAGACCGGCCGCGGGACTCGTCGTCGTGCTCCTCGAAACGGCGCCCGAAAACGTATCTGATTCCGGCGCGGGTGCGCGACATCCGATTTTCCCAGGAAGCATCCGGCCGCGACGCGGGGCTTTGGATCCAGATGGAGAGCCGCGCGCGCGCGGGCGTTTGGGCCGCGCCGCCCGCGGGGGCGGCGGCGAGAAGAAAGGCCAGCGCGAGGGGCCGCAGCATGCCTTAAGGATAATCGGGATGTCCGGGAAGATCAAGGGGCAAACGCCGCGCTGAAGCTTCCGGCGCGAATATCATAAAATACCGGGCATGGACGTTGTCCTCTTCAACTCGCTGGGCCGCAGAAAGGAAACCCTGCGGCCGTTGACGCCGGGCCTGGTCCGCCTCTACACCTGCGGCCCCACGGTCTACAACTATCTGCACGTGGGCAACTACCGGACTTACGTGTTCGAGGACGTCCTGAAGCGCGCGCTCAAGTTCGCGGGCTTTTCGGTCCGCCACGCGATGAACATCACCGATGTGGGGCACCTCACCAGCCAAGCCGACGAAGGCGAGGACAAGATGGAAGTGGGCGCGGCGCGGGAGGGTAAGACCGCCTGGGAAATCGCCCGCTTCTACGAGAAGACGTTTTTTGAGGACGCGGCGGCGCTGGACTTGGATTTCCATCCAGGCGCCGCGGTTCCGCCGGAAGGAGAGCCGGGAGACGTCCGGTGCCGGGCCACCGAGCACATCGCGGAGCAAATCGATCTGGTGCGCCGCATCGAGGCCAAGGGCCTCATCTACCGCACCTCCGACGGGATTTATTTCGACACCGCCAAGTTCCCCGGCTACGGACGCTTGGCCGGCGAATCCCACGTCGAAGGCCTCAAGGAGGGCGCCCGGGTCCAGGCCAACCCCGAAAAGAGAAACGCGACCGACTTCGCGCTCTGGAAATTCTCGCCGGCGGGCGCGCGCCGCCAGATGGAGTGGGACTCGCCCTGGGGCCGGGGCTTTCCCGGCTGGCACATCGAGTGCTCGGCCATGGCCATGAAGCACCTCGGCGAGTCCTTCGACATCCACTGCGGCGGCGTGGATCACATCCCCATCCACCATGCCAACGAAATCGCGCAGTCCGAGTCGGCCACGGGCAAGCCCTTGGCGCGCTTTTGGATGCACGGAGAGTTCCTGCTCATGAACAAGGCCAAGATGGCCAAGTCCGCAGGCGGCTTCGTGCGCCTCAAGGACTTGCGGGAGCGCGGCTACGACGCGCTGGACTTCCGCTGTTTCTGCTACGGCGCCCACTACCGCCGGCAGCTGGATTTTTCCTGGGAGGCCCTGGACGCCGCCAAGACCTCCCGGCGCCGGCTCAAGGACGCCGCGACCGCGCTTAAATCCGCACAGCCTCAGCCCGCCTGCGCCGAAGCGCTCGAGGCCTTTGGCCGCGCGTTGTGCGACGACTTGAACGTGCCGGAAGCCATGGCCGTGGTTTGGGAGACGCTGCGCCGCGATGATTTGCCCGCGGGCTCACGCCTGTCTTTCTTGAAGGAAGCCGAGCGCGTCCTGGCGCTGGGGCTCTTTAAGGAAGAGGCCGCCAAATCCTTGCCGCCCGAGGCGCTGGCCCTATTCGAGCGCTATAAAGCGGAACGCGCGGACAAAAACTACGCCGCCTCGGACGCCCTGCGCCGCGAGCTCATGGACAAGCACAAAGTCCATGTTTTCGAAACCAAGGAAGGATCGGACTGGGAGTCCGCGTGAACCGCGGCGGCGAGTGGATTTTTGGCGCGCACGCGGTCGAGGAAATTCTGCGCGCCAGGCCGGAGGCCGTCAAGGAAGTGCTCATCGAGCATGAGCGCCGGGACCCGGCGTTGGGGGAGGCCGCGCGCCTGGCCAAGGCCGCGGGCGTGCGCGTGCGCTACGTTTTGCGCCGGGAGCTCGACCGCCTCTCCGGGAGCCATGCGCACCAAGGCCTGGCCGGGCGGGCCGATTTGCGGGCCCGGCGCGGGCTTGACGCCTTTCTCGCGGGCCTGGCCGGGAAGAAAGACGCCGTCTTGCTGGCCCTGGACGAAATCCAGGATCCGCATAATTTGGGCGCCATCGGCCGCTCGGCCCTGAACTTGGGCGCCGCGGGGCTCATCATTCCCGAGCGCCGCGCCTCTCCCGTGGGCGCGACGGCGATGCGCGCCTCCGCGGGCGCGTTGGGCAAAATCGAGCGCATCGAGGTGACCAATTTGAGCCGGGCCTTGGAGGCTTGCCGCGAGAAAGGCTTTTGGATCTACGGCGCGGACATGGGCGGACGGGCCCTGTGGGAGGCACCCTTGAATCTTCCCATGGTCATGGTCCTGGGCTCCGAGGGCCGCGGGCTTCGCCCCGGCGTGCGCGGCCTCTGCGACGAAATCGTGAGCGTGCCGCAGGCCCCGGAAAGCGTGGAGAGCCTGAACGTCTCCTGCGCCGCGGCGGTGCTTCTCTATGAAATCCGCCGCCGCGGGCGAGGCGCGGGCGCGTGAACTGCCCGGAAGCCGCGCCGCGTCCGCGGAGCTCTCCCAAGGGCCTTTTCGCCGCGCTGGCTTTAAACGCCCTGGTATCGGCCGCGGAGCTCGGCGGAGGCCTTTGGCTGGGCAGCTTGGCCTTGGTCGCGGACGCGGCTCACAACGCGGTCGACTGCGCCGCCATCGGGCTGGGGATTTTCGCCCATTTCCTGAGCTTGAAGCCGCCGGATTTAAAAAGAACCTTCGGCTACCGGCGCGCCGAGGTCCTGGCCGCGCTGGCCAACGGCGTGGGGCTTCTGGCGGTCGCGGGCTTCATCCTGCGAGCGGCCTATTTCGGCCTAAAGGCGCCCCATCCCCGCCCGATTCTCCCGCTGCCCATGCTGGCTTTCGCCTGCGTGGGACTTTTGGCCAACGGCGCCTCGGGGCTCTACGTCTTCTGGTCCGGACGCGCCAACATCAACGCCCGCGCGATTTTCCTGCACCTTTTCGCGGACGCGCTGAGCTCCCTGGCGGCCATCGCGGCCGCCCTGATTATTTGGAAAACCGGCTGGCAAAAAGCCGACGCCGCGGCCTCGGCCGCCATCTGCGCGGTCATCGCGGCCTCGGCCCTGTCCGTCATCGCGGACACCGTCCACATCCTGATGGAGGGCGCCCCGGCCCATTTGGACTTGGACGAGATTCGGCGCGAGCTGTCGTCTTTGTCCGGCGTGAGCGAGGTCCACGATCTCCATCTCTGGTCCCTGACAGAGGGCAGCGAGGCCTTGAGCGGGCATTTGGTGGTGGCGCCGGGCCGCGACGCGGAGGCCGTCCTGGCCGCCGGCGAGGCGCTCCTGGCCGAGCGCTTCGGAATTTCCCACATCACCCTGCAGATAGAAAAGGAGAAGGCCTCTTGAAAAGCCAAGTCTCCCGCCGCGCCTGCCTCATCGTCCTGGGCGGCGAGATTCCCGAACCCGCGCGCGTGCGCGCGGCGGCGGGAAGCTGCCGCGAGGTCATTTGCGCCGACGGCGCCGTGGCCCAGGCCGCCAAGTTGGGGCTCGTGCCGCATTTCGTGGTGGGGGACATGGATTCCCTTCCCGCGTCCATTCCCGTGCGCCGCGGGATGGTTTTCTGGTGTGACTTCGATGAAGACCGATCCGATTTTCAAAAATGCTTGGACTTCGCCGCGGCGCGGGGCTTCGCTCTGGCCTACGTGGCCGGGGCCTTGGGCGGCCGGCTCGATCACGCGGCCGTCAACTTGGCCCTGGCCGAGGAGGCTCCGCCGGCGCTGGACGTGGTCCTCATCGACCGGGGCGCGGGCCGCGTCTTGGGGCCCGGCCGGCACCGCCTGAGCTTGAGTCCCGGCGCGACATTTTCCCTTTTGGCGCTGGGCGAGGCCCGCGTGGATATCTCGGGCTGCGATTACCCGCTGCGCGGCGCTCTCTTGAAGCGCGGCAGCCGAGGACTGAGCAACCGCGCGCGGGGGCCGGTCGAATTGACCATCCGCCGGGGGCGGCTGTGGGTTTTTTCGGAGCTGCCGTGAGCGGGGATTTGATGCGGCCGGACGCGCGGGAGCCCGGAGCGCGCGTCGTTGAAGGCGAAATCGTCGGAGGTCCGGGAGGCGGAGCGCCGCCGCGCGGCGGATCGCGGCTGGAGCGGCTGGCGCTGCGCGCGGGATTGGCCGCGGTTTTGGGCGTGATCGCCCTGGCGCTTATCGCCGCAGGAGCGCTTTTGACCATGACCATCGTCGGGGCCGTGGTGGGCGTGCCGCTGGCGCTTTTGGGTTTGGCTTTGGGCGCGGCGGCCGTGTGGATTTTGATCGGCGGCGGAACGCTGGTTTTCCGCGCCGGAACGTTCGGCGGGATAAAAGGAGAGAATGGCAATGACGACGAGGATTAAGCGCAGGCTTTTCGCCCGCCTGGCGGCGTGCGCGGCGGTCTTGGTTTTGGCTGCGCCCGAGGGCTTCGGCGCGGCGGCGCCCAAGGCCGCGAATCGGCCGCGGTTCAAGCGCATGATGATCGTCATCTTCGAGAACACGGATTTTAAGGCCGCCCTGGCCCAGCCCGCCTTCGCGGACATGGCCCGCCGCGGTGCGCTTCTGACCAACTATTACGCGGTGACCCATCCGTCCCTGCCCAACTACGTCGCCCTCATCGCGGGCGGCCTGCGCGGCGTCCATTCGGACGCGGACGCCAGCGCCCCGGGCCGGAATATCGGCGATCTCCTTGAAGCCGCGGGAAAAAGCTGGAAGGTTTATGCCGAGGACTATCCAGGCGGCTGCGACTTGAAATCCCGGGCGGGGCCCTACGCGCGCAAGCACGTGCCGTTCTTGAATTTCGCGGAGGTCCAGAAAAACCCCGCGGCTTGCGTCCGGGTGGTTCCGGCCAAGGATCTGGGCGCGGACATCCGGCTGGGCCGCCTGCCGGACTACTCCCTTTACATCCCGGACTTAAACGATGATGGGCACGACACGGACGCGGCCTACGCGGCGGGATGGTTCGCCGGGCGCTTTGGGCCGTTGCTCAAAACCCCCAAGTTCATAAAAGGGATGCTGCTGGTCCTGACCTTCGACGAGGACTCTCAAGGCCTAGACGACGGCGGCAAGGGCTTGAACCACAACCGCGTCTACACCGTCTTATATGGCGGCATGGTCCGCCCCGGCGCGGTCTCGGCCGGGCATTACACCCACTACAGCCTGCTGCGGCTTGCGGAGGACAACTGGGGGCTTGGGCGCTTGGACGCCGGGGACGCCGGCGCGCGGCCCATTTCCGGAATTTGGAAATAGAATTCCGACGATGTGCTATAATGATGCACTTAAAAAAGCCGTTTCGAGGGATTTTCCCTCATAACCGTCAAAGAGGAGCAACACATACGATGTCAAAGAAGATTATGCTCGTCGTCGCCGCTTTGGCCGGCCTGTCCTTGGCCGCCGCGGCTCAGAGCAACACCGCCCCGACCGCGCCGGCTCAGCAGACCGAGCACCAGGGCAAAATGGAGATGCATCATAAAGAGATGCGTCACAAGGTGATGCGCCGCAAAGTGATGCACCGCAAAGAGATGCGCCACAAGCGGGTCATGCGCCGCAAGGCGATGCACCACAAGGCCATGCACCACAAGGCCATGCACCGCAAGCCCATGCGCCGCAAGATGATGGACAAAAAGGCCGACGCTCCCGCCACGACCGGCGGAACCCAGCAGTAATCTGACCCGACCTAGCTGCCGGGCCGCAAAGCATTTCCCTTAAGCGGCCCGGCGCCGCTTGCCTCCCGGCTCGCGGCGGGTCGAGGCAGGCCTTCCCTAAAACGGAGGGCCTGCCTTATTTTTGGGCGAGTTCCCGGCGCCAGAAGTCCTGCCCCTCGGGCGGCAGGGCGTAGACCGGATCGTAATACTCGTAGCGGTGTTGAAGGGCCCGCTCGTCGCCGGCCTCGATGGAAGTGCGGTAGTTCTTGGTCCAGTAGGATACGCCCCGGGTCCGGTCGTAGTCCGCGTTTTGATGGACCCAGCGCTTGCCCACCATGGGCACGTCGCAGACCAAGCGCGGCGTGGCGAACCCCGGCAGGTAGCCCATGATGTCGTGCTGGAGCTTCTGCGCCTCGTCCACGGAGACGCGCCAGTGCTCGGAGTTGGGGATCATGTCGCACATGTAAAAGTAGTAGGGCATGATTTTTCCGTGGTCGAGCAAGGTGAAGCACAAATCCAGAAGATCCTTGGCCGTGGCGTTGACGCCGCGCAGCAAGACGCCTTGGTTGCGCACGTCGCGAAAGCCCATCTCCAAAAGTTTTTTTGTCGCCTTGGCGACCAGCGGAGTGACTTGATTGGCGTGGTTGACGTGAGTGTGCAGGGCCAGGTCCACGCCGCGCTCCCGGGCTTTTTGAGCCAGGCGGTCCAGGCCCTTTAAGACGTCGTCCTGCAGGAAATGCTGAGGCAGGGCCTGGAAGCCCTTGGAAGCGAGGCGGATGTCGCGAATGTTGGGGATATCCATGAGGGACGAAACGAAGGATTCCAAATGCGCGATGGGCACGTTGGCGATGTCGCCGCCCGAGACCACCACGTCCCGGACCGCGGGGGTCTTCCGTAAATAATCCAGGATGGCCTTGTAGCGGTCCTGGGGAGAGAGCGCGAACTTGCGCTTCAAGACCTGGGGCACGGAGTTGCCGACCAAGTCCATGCGCGTGCAGTGGCCGCAGTATTGGGGGCAGGTGGAGATGAGCTCGGCCAGGACCTTGGTCGGGTAGCGGTGCGTCAAGCCCTCGACCGCCCACATGTCGCTCTCGTGCAGGCTGTCGCGGCTGGCGCGGGGGTGGTTGGGCCACTCGGGGTGCCGGTCGCCCGCGACGGGAATCATGTAGCGGCGCACCGGATCCGCGCGCAAGTCGCGCTCGTTCATGGTGTTGAGCATCTGCGGCGGGATGAGCATGGACATCGTGGCCCACTGCTTCTGGTCGGTCAGGATGTCCTGGGCCAGTTCGTCGGCCAGAAAATCGCCCAGGGCGTCCTTCAACTCCTTCAAATTCTTGATGGAATGCTGGCGCTGCCACAGGGCGCTTTCCCACTGGGCGGCCGTGACCCCGCGGTAGCCGGGCAGGCGGCGCCAATCGGGCTCGGCGAAGCTCCGCTTAAGGGGATAAACGAAGGGCTGCGCAGCGGATGCGGTGGAAGCTTGGGCGGCCATGAAAATATTGTAGCGTGTTGGCGCGAGACGCACAAGCTTAAACCACGGGCGCCGCGGCCCCTGCGCGCGAAGATTATTTTTTATAATATCCGCGGAGGCTTCATGACAAATCCAACGGCCGGAAAGAAAACGATTTCAGACGCCGCGGCCGAGGGAGCCGAGTTTATGGGCATCCAGCGCGCGGCGGTCGTGGGCGGGGGGACCATGGGCTCGGGCATCGCGCACGTCCTGGCCTTGGGCGGAATTCCGGTGACTTTGGTCGAGGCCAAGAAAGAACTTTTCGACAAGGCCGTGGCCGGCATCGCCAAGAACATGGATCGCCAAGCGGCCAAGGGCGTCATTGCCAAGGACGACAAGGAAAAGGCCCTGGCCCGGATTGCGTTCGGAGCGAGCGTCGAGGCCGCGGCCGGCGCGGACATCGTCATCGAGGCGATTTGGGAGAACTTGGCCGCGAAGAAAGAGGTTTTCGCGCGGCTCGATAAGGCCTGCGGGCCGCGGACGATTTTGGCGAGCAACACCTCGTCTATCTCCATCACGGAGCTGGCCGCCGCCACCAAGAGGCCGGACAAGGTCGCCGGCATGCACTTCATGAATCCCGTGCCGGTCATGCAGCTCGTCGAGCTCATCCGCGGCGTGGCCACCTCGGAGGAGACCTTCGCCGCGGTGAAGGCGCTGGCCGAGAAATTGGGCAAGACGCCGGTCTCGGCCCGGGACTATCCCGGTTTTATCTCCAACCGCATCCTGATGCCCATGATCAACGAGGCGGCTTGCGCGCTCATGGAGGGCGTGGGCAGCCGCGAGGACATCGACACGGTGATGAAGCTGGGCATGAACCACCCCATGGGGCCGCTGGCCCTGGCCGACTACATCGGCCTGGACGTGTGCCTGTCCATCATGGAAGTGCTTTATTCCGGATTTTGCGATTCCAAATACCGGCCGTGCCCGCTTCTCCGGAAGATGGTGGAAGCCGGGCATCTGGGCCGGAAAACGGGGAAAGGATTTTATGACTACAGCGGCGGCTGAAAGCCAGGGGCTCTGCTTCGAGCTGGGCGAGACCCAGAGGATGGCGCGCGACTTGGCGCGGGACTTCGCGCAGAAGCGCTTGAAGCCCCTCGCGCAAAAGCTTGATGAGGAAGAGGCCATCCCGCGCGAGCTCTACGCCGAGGCCGCGGCCCTGGGGTTTTTCGGCATCATGATCGGCGAGGAATACGGCGGCCTGGGCTTGGACGTGGTGTCCTACGCGGCCGTCATGGAGGAAATCGCCTGGGCTTCGGCCGCCTACCAGGTGTGCCTGACCGTGCACAACTCGCTTTTTTGCAAGGCGCTGACCATGTTCGGCGCCGAGGAGCAGAAGAAAAAATACCTGCCCCGGTTGGCCAAGGGCGAGCTCATCGGAGCGTATTGCCTCTCCGAGCCGGGCTCGGGCACCGACGCGGGCAGCCTCAAGACCGCGGCCGTTTCGGACGGCGACGGCTACGTCTTGGACGGCACCAAGGCCTGGGTCTCCAACGCCGGCTTCGCGGACATTTTTCTGGTTTTCGTCTCGACCAATCCCGCCGCGGGCAACAAGGGCATCAGCTGCCTGCTGGTGGAGAAAAACGCGCCCGGCATGACCTTGGGCAAGAAGGAAAAAAAACTCGGCATCCGGGCCTCGGACACACGGGAAATTTCCTTCCGCCGCTGCCGCGTCCCCAAGGCCAACCGGATCAGCGCCGAGAACGAGGGCTTCAAGATCGCCATGGCCATCCTGGACGGCGGGCGCATCGGCATCGCGGCCCAGGCCGTGGGCATCGCCCGCGCCGCCATGGACGAGGCCGTGTCCTACGCCCAGACCCGCAAGCAGTTCGGCAAGACCCTGGCGCAGTTCCAGGCCACGCAGATGAAGATCGCGGAGATGTCTATGGGCGTAGACGCCGCCAGGCTGCTGACTTGGCGCGCGGCGGACAAGATGCAGCGGGGCCTGCGCGCGACCAAGGAAGCTTCCATGGCCAAGCTCTTCGCCTCCGAGGTGGCCAACAAGGCGGCCACCGACGCCCTGCAAATTCACGGCGGCAACGGCTACACGCGCGAGTTCCCCATCGAGCGGCTTTTCCGCGACGCGCGCATCACCCAAATTTACGAGGGCACCTCCGAAATCCAGCGCCTCATCATCGCGCGCGAGACTTTGGCGGAGGCCAAGCAGCCCGCCTAAGCGCAGGCGTGCTATAATTTTCCCGGGCGATGGAGTTCGCCCGGCCCGGCCCCCATGGGTGTTTTGGGCGAACCGCTCCGGCTCCCGGGGCTGATGACTCCTGCCGATTCCAGCGGTAGGAGGATTTAACATGGAAAACGCGCTGGCCCTCGTCGTAGGCTCAATCGCGGGCGGCTTCGCCCGCTGGGGCTTGGCGGGGCGCATCGGCCGGCTGACGGGCGGCGGTTTCCCCTGGGGCACGTTCGTGGTCAATCTTTCCGCGTGCTTCCTGATCGGCCTCTTCGACAGCCTGGCCGAAATCCGCTTCGCCTTGGGTCCCGCGGCGCGCATCCTTCTGATGACGGGGTTTTGCGGCGCCTACAGCACGTTCTCCACCCTTATTCTGGAAACCGCCAAGCTGCTGCAAAGCGGGCAGCCCATTCTGGCCTTGGCGAATTTTTTCGGCAGCGGCCTGGCCGGCATCGCCTTGTTCTGGTTCGGGGCGGCGTTAGGCCGGGCCTAAGCGGGAGGCAGCGATGAAACTAGAAGGCGAGCAGAAGCTTTTGCGTGTGTTCGTGGGCGAGCAGGACAGGTGGGAAGGGCGTCCGCTCTACGAGGCCATCGTGGACGAGGCGCGCGCCCGGCGCTTGGCCGGAGCCACGGCCTTGAAAGGCTTCATGGGCTTTGGGCGCAACGCCCACCTGCACACGGTCAAGATATTGGAGCTCTCCGAGGACTTGCCCGTGGTCGTCGAGATCGTGGACAGCGAGGACAAGATACAGGCCTTCCTGCCCAGGCTCGATGAGATGGTCAAGGAAGGGCTCATCACGATGGAGCAGGTGCACGTCATCGCCTACCGGGCCGAGGGCAAGGGTCGGGCTAAAAAAGCCTAGCTTTTCTGGTCCGCCAGCTTAGCGACTTCTTGGGCGACGCCGTCCCACTCGCCGTCGGCCATGCCGCCCTGCGCGAATTCCGCCCGCCCGCCCGCCGAGCCGCCGCGGGCCAGCGCCAGGGCCTTGGCGATTTTCGCGGCGTCGAAGCCCTGGGCGACCATGTCCGGAGTCGCGGCCAGCACGAAGGAAATCTTGCCGCCCTGGATGGACGCGACGAAGGCCAGGCCCGAGCCGATGTCGGCCTTGCCCTTGTCGGCCAGGCCGCGCAGGGACTTGGGATCGGCGCCTTCAATACGCTCCAGGCGCAGGGTCGCGCGGCTTTTTTCCAACACCACCGTCCAGGACATGGAGGCCTGGACGATGCGCTTGGCCTTTAAGCCCGCGAGGACGTCCTTGATTTTCCGCTCCTGCTCGCGCAGGGCGTCCAATCCCGCCTCCTCGCGCAGGGAAAGCTCGGCCGCGCCGCCCTCGGCCCTGATTCGGGCCAGGTGCTCGCGCGTGCGGGCCAGGATTTCGGCGCGGGTCGCGGCGTCCTCGTGGGCCCGAGTTTCCTCGTAGTCGCGGGCCGCGGCTCCGGCCACCGCCTCGATGCGGCGCACGCCCGCGGAGACCGAGGATTCCTTCAAGATTTTAAAGGCCAGGATGTCGGCCGTGTTCTTGGCGTGGGTGCCGCCGCAAAGCTCCAGGCTGAAGCGCTCGTTGGGCGCGGACCAGCCCTCGGCGTTGACGAGCACGAAGCGCGGGCGGGCGCCGTAGTCCTCCCCCAGAAGCGTCACCGCGCCGTATTCCTTGGCCTTCTCCGCCGCGTCCTCCTTGGTCCAGACCGGGTGGGCCTTGGCGATTTCCGCGCTGATGTCCTGCTCGATTTGGCGCAGCAATTCGGGACCCAGGGGCTTGGGATGGGTGAAGTCGAAGCGCAGCTTGTCGGGGCCTACGTAGGAGCCGGCTTGGCGCACTTGGGGACCAAGGCGCCGGCGTAAAACGGCGTTCAAGAGATGCGTGGCGGTGTGGTGGGGGACGACGCGCGCGCGGCGCGGGGCGTCCACGCGGGCCAGGACCGCCGCGCCGGGCGTAAGCGCCTTGGCGTTCTCCTCCGCGAGAACATGAAAAACCGCTTCGCCCTGTTTTTGCGTGTCGGTGACGCGCGCCAGGGTAATTTTGCCGTCGGCGCTTAAAATCTCGCCCGTGTCGCCCACCTGGCCGCCGCCTTCGGGATAAAACGGGGTCTTGTCCAAGATGAGGACCGCGGGCCGCGCGCCGTTCTTGGGTTCGAACGTCGCGACCGCGGCTTTTTCCTCGAGCGAATGATAGCCCGTGAACTCCGTGCGAAAGCGTCCTTCCCAGCCGACCATGGCCGCCTTGGCGCCGGAGCCCTTCCAGGAGGCGCGCGCGGTTTCCACCGCCTTCTCTTCCGCGCGGCGAAACCCCGCTTCATCGACCGCGACGCCGCGCGCGGCCGCGATTTCCCGGGTGAGCTCGAGCGGAAAGCCGAACGTGTCGTGGAGCTTGAAGGCGGCCTCGCCGGAAAGAGTTTTGCCGGCGCGCTCCAAGAGCCGATCCAGTTCCCTCTCGCCGCTTTCCAGGGTCTGCGCGAAGCGCTCTTCCTCGGCTTGGAGAGCTCCGGCGACGGTCTCGGCCGCGGCCGAGACTTCAGGGTAGGCCTGGGAGAAAATCTCCGCGACCGTGGGGACGAGCTTATAAAGAAAGGGCTCCGCGGCGCCCAGGAGCCGGCCATAGCGCGCCGCGCGGCGGATAAGGCGCCGCAGGACGTAGCCGCGCTCGATATTGGAGGGGATGAGCCCCTCGGCCATGAGCATGACGGCGGCGCGGGCATGATCGGCAATGATACGATATGGCGGGCCTTGTGTCGGTCGAGTAGTATCAGAGGGATAAAGTCCTCTTTCGCTCATGACTCCAGCCAACTTTTCTAAAATCGGCGTGAATAAATCGGTTCCAAAGGCCGAGTCCGCGCCCTGGACGACGAGCGCCAAGCGCTCCAGGCCCATGCCCGTGTCGATGTTGCGCCGCGGCAGGGGCAAAAGGCTCTTGTTGGGCCGGCGATCGAACTGGGTGAAGACCAAGTTCCATATCTCCAGGTAGCGGTCGCAGTCGCAGCCCGGCGCGCAGCCGGGTTTGCCGCAGCCAAGCGCCGCCCCCCGGTCGAAGTAAATCTCGGAGCAAGGCCCGCAGGGCCCGGTCGGGCCCATGTCCCAGAAATTGGCGTCCTCGCCCAGGAGCGACGGAGCGTTGGGCGTGCCCTGCTTTTTCCAGAGTCCGAGCGCCTCCGCGTCATCCTTGAAGACGGTGGGGTAAAGCCGCTTGGGATCGAGGCCGGTCTCCTTGGTCAGGAATTCCCAGGCCCAGGAGATGGTCTCGGCCTTGAAGTAGTCGCCGAAGGAGAAGTTGCCCAGCATCTCGAAGAAAGTCAGGTGCCGGGCCGTGGCGCCGACCCGGTCGATGTCCGTGGTGCGCAGGCATTTCTGGCAGCTCGTCGCCCGCGCGAGATCTTTTTTGAGGCCCAGAAAATAAGGCTTGAAGGGCACCATGCCGGCCGAGTTGAACATGAGGCTTTGATCGCCGTGGGGAACCAAGGGCGCCGAGGGCGCCAGGGGGTGGCCGCGTTTGGCGAAGAAATCAAGATAGGACTGCCGCAGTTCGGCGCTGGTTTTCATGGCGGGCAAGGCTATTATACAAAAAGCCTCCGGCAGGCTATTTTAAAGCCCGCTCTTTTCCACGGCTTTGATGCGGCGGTCATTGCGATCTTTTTGGCGGAGCCGCTGTTCGCTTGAGGCTGGAGCCTGGCCTTGCCGCTTGTAGCGGATGATGAGCACGACGCGCCCGGCGGTTCCGGCCGTGGGCGCGGCGTGAACGGCGCCCGGGATGTTTCGCGCGAACTCCCGATCCAGGTCGCTTACGAACGCCACGGCGCCCGGCGGAGCCTGCAGGCGGCGCGCGCGGCCGCCGGCGTCATCGTAAATCACGGTGCCCGGACCGCTCAAGGCGCAGGTGGCCGTGATGTAGCCGCCGTCCACGTGGAGCTTGGCGCCGGTCTGGGGCGGCGGATCGACCCGGATTTGCACGTCGCGCATTTCGATGTGCTCGTCGGGCAGCGCGTCTTGCAGCGAGATAGTCAGGGCTTCCGCGAAGCGCCGCACGTCCGCGACCAGATCGGGCGTCTGCCGCTTGTCCGCGCGCCAGCGGCCGCCTTCCTCCATGAACGGCCATTGCCAGAAAGAACTGCTTGCGTTGTCCAACCGGCGCTTTTCAATCGCGTTCAAGATGCGGCTTTCCAGGGAAAAATCGGGAACGTCCCGCGGGGACAAAACCGCGAAGCCGCCGTTTGCGAGCGCCGAGAGAGGGTTTGCCGCCGTTCGCGCGGCCTGAGGTTCGGCCGGCAGGCCCAAGTCGGCCGCTTCGCCGCGGGCTTGGGCAAGCGCCGCGGCCTGGGCGGGGCTGGGCGGCGCCTGCGCGCGGGCGGACTCGTTAAGCGGAGCGTGGACCGGGCCGCGCCGCTCTTCGAGCGCCCGGCTCAAGACCGCTTGCACGCCGTGCCGCACGGAAGACGGGAAAATGGCGAATTCCGGGGCTCGACGCAGGATGTTTAAAGCGTTCTCCGCCCGCGCCGCGTCGGCCAGGCTCTTGGGGCGCAGGACCGCCCGCGCCGCGGCCGCGGTCTTGGCGGCGAAAGCCAAATGCCGTCCCCAGGATGATGTCCAGCCTTGCGCCGCGGGCGGGGTTCCGGCGTCCTGAAAATCCGCGGATTCAAGGTTGAAGCCGGCGGCCCGCGCCAAGGCCGCGACGTCTTTTGGGTCGACGCCCGATTGCGCTTCAAGTTCGGATAAAAGCGCCGCGCGCGGGGTTTCAAATTCCGGATGCGCGGCCGCGAGGGCAGCGGCGACGACGGTTATTTTTTCACGGGCGGATAGACGAGCTCCCGCGTGACCCAAGACCACGGCGGCCGCGAGATCCGGCGTTTGCCCGGCCGCGGCTGATTTTTCCGCGGAAGGTTCGCGTGAAGCCGCGGCCAAGCGTCCAACCAAAACCGGGTCCACGCCCAACTGCGTAAGGGCCTTGGCGAAATAGGGCTCTGGCCGCTCCGGCGCCGGCGTCGCGGCGGGCTGGGCGGCGCTGTTTGAAATCCCGGCCTGCGGCGCGGCGGAAATCGCGGTCTTTTGCGGCGGCAAAACCGCGTTTCCGGGAACAGCGGCATTAAGGGCTGAGGCGGGCAGGGCCGCGGCGTCCAACGATGCCGGGCCGGCCGCCAAGCCGTCGGCGCCGGAAAGAGGAGCGGCCAAAGAGTTGATCTGGACGGGAGCCGAAAGCCCGGAAACCTCCGCCCCGTCCGAGGCGGCGTCTTGCTCTTGGGCGCAAAGCAACCCCGTCGCCGCGAGCCAGGAGGCAAGCATGGCCGCGGCCAGGCCTCTGATTTTGACCCCCATATGCTTATCCACTTGACGCCGCCAATTTTGATAAAACCCGTGTGGAATGCGGCAGAAACCCACATCCCAGGGTTGCCTGGATCGAAGAGGGGGTTGCTAGGGGATCGGGGGGATCCCTAGCCAGGGGGATCGCGATCCCCCTAAGATCCCCCATGCAACCCCCTAAGATCCCCCATGCAACCCCCATGATCCCCCGATCCGGGATAACCCTGGATAAGCACATGACCCCACATATAAGGAAGCATAACAGCGGACCTGGTTTTTCGCAAGGGGCGGCGGTTTTGCCGCGCCTTGCTGCCGTTTTATATTGACTCCGCTCCGGCAGACAGGCTATGCTCTATGGAATTAAAAATGGGTCTTGACAAATCAAGCGGCTCTGCTATACTTCGAAATGCCGTTGACCGACAAATGGCAAACCTCCCGCGAGGGGGGGGCGCAAAGCCGAGGGCCTCGGGACGTGAAGAGGTCGCCTGGTTGCCGAAGACACGCGGCGCAGCCGTGGACATGACAGCAATGCCCGGCCCGGGCGCTTTTCTTCGGCGCGGAGGTGCGAAGACAGCGTGGCGGACCGGGATTTTCGTTCCAGGGAGTCCAAGCGCTTGAAGACAGGGCGTCCCAAGCATCCGAGAGGCGTAGGTTTGGGACGTGCCGAACCTGCGGCCCTTGGATGTTCGGCGCGGAGCCTCGCCGTATTGTGCGGGTTCTCCGCTTGTTTTGTTTTCGCGTCCGCCCCGGCCGCCGGCGCATTTTCCGTTGCGGCGTCCGGGACCGCTCGGCCTCCGGCCTTGACCGTCGCGCGACGGACCCGCGCGGAAGCTCCGGTGGGCCTGGGCGCCCAAGGCGTGAGCGTCTCCTGGGCGATTCATAATCCTTTGGGTCTGGACGTCCGCGATGCCCTGGCCCGCCCGGTCTCGGCGCGATTAGTCGAAGAGCAGCTTAAATCCGCCCAGGCCCATGCGGAAGGCCGGGCTTCCTACGCCTCGCGCCTGCCGCTGGCCCGGGCCTTCATCCGGTTTTTGGAGTTCCTGCCCGCGTTGAAGCTCTTCATGGCCGGCGGCTTTCCGGCTCCGCCGCGCGGCAACGCCGAAGCCGTGAGCATGAGCCCGAAATCAGGCCCCAAGGCCGCGGTTCCCGCTTGGCTCGCTCTCTGCGCCGTGGTCTGCGCCGCCGCTTTGTTCTTCCAGGGCGCTTGGCGTCCCGCCAGGCCCGACTCGCCTTCCGCAACCCCCCTGCGCTGTTGATTCCTTCCCGCAACCCCACAAACACAAAGACGTAGGCCGTAGACGCGGTTCAGAAATAGGGCTGCATCTTAGCTTAAGGCGCCAAGACCCTCGGCAGGTGTTTTATCGCGGTCCGGCAAAGGAAGCGTTGGCATCGTAAAAACAGGATGAACTTTAAAAACAAGACGCCGAATCGTTCTTATGCGCGCGCGCGGGCCGGCGCGATGAGGGGTTGCGCGCGCCTGGGCGCGGCCCTGGCCGCCGCCTTGGCTTTCGGCGCGGGCGCGGCGCGGGCGCAAGGCGCCCCATCCTCCTCCGATTTCGCCGCGCAATACGCCGTGGCCGCGTCCTCCGCGGCGCGCTTGGACGCGGTGATGGCGGCCATCCGCTCGGCCCAACCCTCTCAAATTTCCTGGCTTGCTCCGGCGTTCGGCTCCGAGCAGGAGCCGAGCATCCGGGCTTGGATTTTGCGCGCCGCCGCGCGGCTTGATGCGCCGGCGGAAATTCCCCTTTTCGAGCGGGGCTTGAACGACCCCAGCGCCTGGGTGCGGCTGGCCGCGGTGGAGTGCTTGGGCAAGGCGGGCGGCGCCCAAGCCGCCTCCGACTTGGCCGCGGCGCTGGCCCAAGAGGAAAATCCCGGCGTGCGCGCCTCCGCCGCCTATTGGCTGGGGCGAACGGGGGGCCCGGCCGCGGCCGCGGCCTTGGGCCAGGCCTTGGGCCAGGACGGCAATCCCAACGTCCGAATCCAGGCCGCCCGGTCGCTGGAAGCCATCGGCGGCTCCGCGGCCCGCGGCGCTTTGCGGCGGGCTCGAAACGACCCGGACCCGCGGGTGCGCCAAGCCGCCGGGGGGAGCTGAAGATGCGCGCGGCGGGGCGCGGCGGTCGGACGGCGGCCTTGGCCGCGGCCCGGAGCGTCCTGCTGGCCGCCGCGGGCCTGTGGTTTTCCGCGCTTTTCTCGCCCGCGCCCGCCCGGGCGGCCGAGCAGGTGGTGGGCGCGGCGGACGCCCTGGACACGGCCCTGACCGGCAGCCGCAAAACTTTTTACGACGAGGGCCACGGCCTGGTCTGGACGTTCTTCGAGACCAACGGCGGGCTCTCCTACCAAGCCTACAATCCGAACACCGGCCAGTGGCTCACCGAGGGCGTGGCGATCTCCACGGGTTACGCCGCGGCCAACCCCAACACCACTCCCTGGAGCGACGCGAACGAAATGCACGGCAGCGTCTATTACAACCAGGCCTCCAGCACGGTCTACGCGGTCGCGGCCGATCCCAACACCCAGTGGACCGGCTCTCCCGTGGGCGCCGAAAACTATATTTACCTCAACTCGGGGGGCCTGAACGCGGACGGAACCATCTCCTGGAACGGCGCCACCCATAAGCAGCCCGTGGGCAAGGTGGCGGGGAACAACAGCAGCGGCTGCCTTGCCGGAGGCGGCGTGGACATCGTTTTGGACCCCGGCGGCACGGTCGATGCGCTCTGCGACGCCAAGGTGGGCAACACGAACTGGTACACCTCGACCTTGGGTTATCTCGGCATGAGCGCCAACGGAACCTTTACCGGCGGAGTCACCGCCGCTCCGGACTCGAACGCCGGCTCGTGCAACGAGACCAACGCCTCGCCGGCACGCCTGCAGTACGGCGTTTTGGCCGCGGTCAACGACGGCGGCAACGGCGCCTCCAATGTCGTCATCGAGCAAAACGACCGGGCGGACAACACCGGTAATTTCCGCGCCACCAGCTACACCAGCGGCGGCACGTATAAAGCCAAGGAGATCGCCTGCACCAACAGCGGAGGAACCGTCGCCCCGCAGCCGGGCCAGTCCACGACCTGGGATCCGACGTCCTCCTACGTCCATGCGGCCTACATCGATGGCGCCGGCGGCGTGGATTACAGGGAGCGCACGGGCTACAATTCTTGGTCCGGCGCCGCGGTCATAGACGCCTGCGGAGGCAGCGTGAGCGCGCCCTGCGGCGCGCCCTCCATCACTTATGTCAACGCGGCCACGCCCGAGCTCTTCATCGTCTACCAGTCTTCGTATGATTCGCTGAACTACGCCTCTTGCCCGCTGACCACCCCGACCAACTGCCAGACCAACACCAACTGGAGCATCGTCGCGAATTGGCGGGATTCCGGGGGCGGCGACACCTACCCCTCCGCGCCGCGCTCGGTTGACTCCCCATACCCCATTCCCGTGATTTGGAACGGGGCCTCGGGCGTCACCTTCGACGAGATCATCGATTCCACCCTGCCCGGCCCCGCGGTGGCCAGCATCAGCTCCTCGCCCGCGACCGCTCCTTATTCCACCAACGCCTACGATCTGCTGATTTATGACGGCGGCGGCGGGACCTATTTTAAATTGGGCGCCTTGAATTCAAGCGTGCAGATATTGGACGGCTCCGGAAACCCGCAGACCGACATCACGGTCACCTCGACCACGTTCGTGGACGCCGACGACCTGCGCGCCTCCATCGTGGTCCATGGGGTCACCGTGCCCGGCGGCGTTTATGATCTGCAGGTGAGCAACCCCGACGGGCAAGTCAAGCTGGTTCCGGGCGCGCTCACCATTCCGCCGCCGGTTTTAAGCGGCGTCTTCATGGTCGGCCGCTCGTCCGGCTCCGCCGGCGTCGAGCCTGGGGTCCCGGACTGCGCGTCCAACTCCTATCCCGGGAGCCTCATCCCCTGCCGGCCCACGGCGCAGCTCGTGGTGACGGGCGCCAATTTCGAGAACTGGCCCGGCGCGGGCAAAGCCGCGTCGGTGGCTATCGCCGCGGGCGTCTCGGTCGCCTCCGTGACCTACGGCTCCACCTGGCAGTTCACCGCCAACTTGAACGTGAGCACGGCCGCCGCCCAGGGCGTCTACGGCGTCACCGTGGTCAACGCGGACGGGCAGGCCTCCGCCGCGATTTCGTCCACCTTCACCGTGACTCTCCCCACGGCCACGATCACGTATCCGTCGCCGGACTCGGGCATCGGCGCCGGGAATTTTTCCCCGGGCTGGGAGAACGTGGCCTATGCCCCGCCCGCGGGCGGGGGGCTCATCGCGAATAATTTGAACGGCTACGTCGTCGACTACGACACGTCCGTCGCGCAAATCCAAGGCGCGGCGAGCTACTTGCCGGCCGCGGGGCAGACCGGCCTCTCCATCTCCCAGGTCAAAATCGAGCGGTTAAGCGGCGTCGGCGCCGGCGATTTCTGGAACGACGCCCTTCAGGGCTTCCAATCCCCCACGTCGTTTTCCGCGCCGGCCTCCGAGTCCGAATGGATCGGCGCGGGCGCCGGCAGCCCCTGGTCCTACGCGGGCTGGGCGGCCTCGGGACAAAGCGACGGCGCGAGCTACGCCTTGTTTTACCGCGGCAGAACCGCGGACAACGGCTGGTCCTATCCCGTCTCGACGATGGACGTCGTGGCGCAGGGCGCGCGGCCCTCGGCGCAGATCAATAATCCCCTGCCCAGCGATCTGGTGGTCAACGCCGCCGGCGTCAACTACATCGGGCTTTCCTTCGACGACGCCTTGACCGGCGGCCTGGAGGGAGCCGGCCTCGTCCAGGCCGCCGTGCTCATCGAGGACACCAACACCTTTTCCTGGACCGGCTCCTCCTGGAGCGCCGTTCCCGGAGACATCTACATCACGACCAATTCCGCGAGCATGACCATGGAATATTATCCGCCCCTGGCGCCCGTGAATCTTCCCGCCATCAACGCGGCCACGTTTCCCCGGCTTCCGACCTTCAGCAACGGCCGGCAATACACCATCAAGGCCAAGGCGGCCGACGCCTTCGGAGCGCAGACCAGCCCGCCGGCCTCGGAGAGCTTTTTCTACGACGTCACGAACCCCACGGTCACGGTGACGGCCCCCCTCATCAGCCAAAGCTCGGCGGCGCCCACGTGGCTCAACTCCTTCGCCTCGGCGGGCGGGGGCGTCGACGACGCGGTCCTGGCCGTGGTCAACACCATCAACGTCTACGTGCAGATTTCGGACGTTTCCAGCGGGCTTTCCGCCAACCAGTTTTTGACCGCGGCCGACACCTTCACCGCCGCCACGGCCAATGCCGCGGACAACTACTGGTATATCCCGTTCACGGCCAACAACTCCTTGAAAACCTGGCAGGACGCGATTTCCGGCGTTCCCTTCCTGTCCGGGCACAAATACCGCCTGGCGGTCTACGTCTGCGACTCGGCCCAGCCGGGCGGCAACTGCGCCGGAAACAACGGCGCGGACGCCGCGGACCCCAACGGCAGCGGCGGCGCCCCTCCGGCCTTCGTCGGCTTCTTCAACTTCACCAACCTGCCGCCGCTCTCGGCGCAGATTTTCCCCACCGCCGGCGCCTTGCCCAACGCCTTCGGCGACGACGGGAACGGCCACGTTTCGGTCAGCGATCTCTTCGGCACGGCGCAGGACGGCGGCGGCACGGCCGGCATCCAATACGAGGAATACCAGTTGGCGGACGTGGCCAACTGCGGCACGCCGCTGCCCGCCAACATCGACACCTGCGCCAACTTCTGGTTCTCGGCCGACACCGCGCCCGGCAACAGCGGCAGCTACGCGGGCGACCTGCCGCCGGCGTTCTACGCCTTGAACGTGGGCGACAGCCCGCCCTGGAACGTGGCCGGGACCACCATGACGGGCGCGGATCTCCAGTGGGAGGTGTGGCACGCCACGGGCATTCCCTGGACAAGCGTCGACGGCCACGAGTTCGAGCTCATCACCCGCGCCGTCGATAACGCGGGAAACGTGCAGGTGAGCTACTCCACCACGGTCTTCACCTACGATTCCTCCGCGCCCGTGACCGCGGTCTCGGCGCCGTCCGCCAACGAGTCGTTCTCCGTGGAAATCAGCTCCATCTCGGGAACCGCGGCCGACGCGCCCTCGCCCTACAATGCCGGAGTTTTTAAAACCTTCGTCGGCATTCAGCGGCAATCGGATGGGCAGTGGTGGACCTCCAGCGGTTGGTCCCCGGCGCGCGCGGACATCGCGACCGGCCTCAACACGGGCGTGAGCCCCAACACCTGGGCCTACAACATCCCCGCGAGCTTCTGGACGCCCATCGCGGCGGAAAGCCCGCCCGCGGACCGCTTTTTGGTCTACGCCTGGAGCGAGGACAACGTGCAAAACGAGGTGGTCTCCTCCACGCCGTCCGTGGAGAACATCGAGTCCTCGGGAACGGCCAAAATCGCGTTCGAGTACGACGTGGTGCCGCCGTCGTCGACCGTGTCGGCCCCCATCGATCAAAACTGGTACTCCGACGTGGCGCCTTATACCCTGCCCAACCTGACCGGAACGGCCGTCGATAATCCTTCCTACGTTCAAGTCAGGAGCTCGGCCGACGCGGCGGGGCTTTCCGAGGTCAAGGTGGAAATCCGGGACGAGACCGACTGCATCTTGAATTCGTATTCGCAATGCAAATATTGGACCGGATCGCAGTGGCTGGAGGAAGCCACCAACTCCAGCGTCTTTAATCTCGCCAACATCCCCTTGAACGGCAATCCCAGCTACTCCACATGGACGTTCTCCATCGCGAGCCTGATCAGCGGCGGCAACCTGACCAGCGGACACCAATACCGCATCCGCTCCGAGGGCATCGACAGCGCGGTGAACGCCAACGGCAACCCCGCCGGCAACGTGGAGGGACCGCCGAACGTCCAGATTTCCCAGGACGCGACGCCGGGCTCCTACGCCAACGTCCATTTCTTCCAGTGGGACTCCTCGGCGCCGGCGACCGTCATCCAGAGCCCGGCCGACGGCAGCAATCAAAACAGCGTCGCCTCTCTTTCGGGGACGGCGCAGGATATCCCGGCCGGTTCCGGCAACAACGCGGGCTTGGGCATGACCTACATCGCCATCTGCCAATCCAACACCGGCGCGTGCGCGTCCGGGAGCTACTTAACGTCCTTGAGCGGAGGCAGCTTTAGCGGGACCAATCCGGCATGGTTCCCGGTGACGCCCAGTTGCCCGTCCGGCATCAACAGCCAATGCACCTGGAGCCTCTCCACCACGGGCGTGGGCTGGACCAGCGGGCAGTTCTACAACGTCCTGGCCTACTCGACCGACGTGGTCAACAACGCGGAGACGCCGGCGGCCTCGGACGCGGCCAATTCCAACCACGTGCAGTTCAAGTTCGTGGGCGGCTCCGCGGCCGGGCACATCCAAACCCCGTCCCCCGCCGACGCCACGTTCCCGTGGTACGAGCCGGGCAACTTGGCGACCATCTCGGGCACGGCCCAGGGCGGCACGGACGCCTGGCTGGTGCTTGAGGACACCGACACCCAGCAGTATTGGTCCAGCTTCCAAAACGCCTGGGTCAACGTGAGCACCATCGCGCACGCGGGCGCCATCTCCGGAAACGCCTGGAGCGACGTTTTCGGCTCCGGAAACTGGCAGGTCAACCACAATTACTTCGTCGGGCTGGTGGTCTGCAACGCCACGGGCGGATCGTGCTCGTCCAACTCCTGCGCCTTGGCCACGCCTTCCAACTGCTTGGACCACGATATTTTCGTCGTCGATTCCTCGGCCCCCGTCGTCGCGGTGACCCTGCCCGCGGACGGCGGCGCTTACCGCGCCGGCGCGCTCTCGACCTTGTCGGGCACCATCAACGACCCGACCGCGCCCAACCAGGCCAACAGCCTCAACGTCGGCGGCGTGTATTTCACCATCACCCGCGTGGCCGACAACGACCAGTGGTCCGAGTCGCTCTCCACCTTCGTCGCCAGCGGCGGGACCGGGACCCAATTGGGCGCCGCCGCGCAGGGCGGCGGGCTTTTCACCTACACCACCTCGTACCTGCAGAATAACAACGTTTTCAAGGACGGCTACCAGTACCAGGTCGATCTCTTCGCCTCGGACTTGGCCGGCAACGCGGGCTCGGCCGCGGGCGTCGGCTCCACATTCCGCTGGGACGTGACCGTGCCCACGGCCGCGGTCACGGTTCCCATCCCGCCGCCCGTTTACGTCAACTTCCTGCCGTCTATTTCCGGAACCGCCATCGATCCAAACCCGTACCCCGCGGACCCCCACAGTTCGCCTTCGGGCCTGGCGCAGGTGGGCGTCCTGCTGCAAGATCAGACCAACGGCGGCTACTTCAACGGCTCGGCCTTCACCAGCCCGGCGCCCTCCACGCAGACCGTGGCCTGCGCGGGCCAGACCTGCGGTTGGAGCTATTCCGCGGGCGCGTCCACGCAGGTCTTCAACGGATATTTTTCCGACGGCCTCTACACCCTGACCGTCATCGCGCAGGACCAAGCGGGCAACACGCAGCGCTCCTTCGGCCTTGATTTTTCCTCCTTCACTTTCGCGGTGGACAAGACGCCGCCCAACGTCAGCATCGGGTTCCCCGTCTCCGGGGCCGACTATTCCTCGGCGACCATCACCGCCCAGAACATTTCAGGCGCGGCCGGCGATCCGGCGAGCAACGGCGTGGCCTCGGGCTTGAACGCCGCCGACGGCATCGATATCCAGCTATGGTACCTGCAGTCCGGCACGACGCATTACTGGACGGGCGGCAGCTGGTCAACGGTCGTCTCCACGCTGACCTTGCCCGGCAACACGAGCTGGAAACTGCTGGCCCTGCCCAGCGAAGCGCAATGGTCCGCGGTGGGCGACACCACGTTCTATCTGCAGGTCCGCGCGCACGACGCGTCCACCTTGGCGGACGGGACGGTGAGCCCGTCTACCGGCAACGTGAGCGCCTGGGACGGACCCATCTCCTTCATCGTGGACGATACCACGCCGACCGTCACGCTGAGCTGGCCCGCCAACGGCTCCTACGTGGACGCGCTCTCCTCCATGACCGGCGCCATGTCCGACAACTTGTCGGGCGTCAATTTAGTGCAGGTGCGCGTCACCACCAATCCCGCGACCGGCCCCGACTGGAACGGCAGCGCCTACACCTTCGCGGGCGTGCCCGTTTGGCGCTCCGCTTCCTTATATATCAGCTCCTGGACCTACCCCGGCGCCACGGGCGACAGCTTGAGCGGCGCCTTTGCCAGCGGGCAAACCTACGATTTGGAAGTGCGCGCGCAGGACAACTCCGGGAACCTGAGTTCGCCCGCGATCTATACAGTGACGTATGACACCGTGCCCATCGCGGCCATGGTGTCGCCGGCGAATAATGAATATCTGACCGGCTTCTCCCAGGCCACGGGCACATGGTCCGATCCGGCGGGGCTCGCCGCCGTCCAAATCGCGGTCCAAGATGTGCAAACGCATAATTTTTGGAACGGCTCGGCTTTCACGGCTTTCGGCGGCGGCTCGTGGCTCTCGGCGAATATTTACTCTTCAAGCTGGGTTTATACCAACGCCAATTTAACCAGCTACATCAACACGAACTTGACCCAGCCGCACGCCTACACGCTCTATGTCCGCGCGGTGGACGGCGCCGGCAACGACAGCGCCTATCCGTCCGGCGCGCCGGCGTCCGGCGGCAACACGATGGACATCGACTTTTTCCCGCCGACGTCGATTTCCACCTTCCCGGCCAGCGGTGCCGACATTAACGGTTCGGTGCAGGACCTCGCGGGCACCGCGGACGACCAATCGACCGACGGGACCCAGGGCGTCGGAGTGACGCAGGTCGACCTTAAGCTTTTCCGCACCAGCCTCTCCGGCGCGACGCAATACTGGAATCTTTCTACGTGGGTCAACGGCATGCCGGGCGCTTTCAACATCCCCACCTTTCTTTCCGGAGGCATCGGCGGCATAGGGGATTGGAGCACGCAGGCGGCGGCCTTGCCGGAATCCGCTTTTAACGGGGCCTCCAACGAGGGCTGGCTCTATTCCATCGTGCCCCAGGGCACGGATATGTTGGCCAACGTTCAAGCGACGTTTTCCACGACTACGTTCTTAATCGACCGCACCACGCCCACGGTGACCATGAGCGTGCCCGCCTTGCCCGAGGTCTACATCAGCACCGCGGGCGTGGCGCTGTCCTCGGGAACGTTCACGGATCCCACCCCCGGAGGCGGCGGCCTCATTCCCTCGGGCGTCAAGCAAGTTCTGGTGGAGCTGGAGGATGTCTCGGGCGGGGTGCATTCGGGCGGCGGCCAGTGGTGGAACGCCAACACCAAATCCTGGGGCACGGAGACCAGCACCACGGCCGTCATCTATCAGTCGTCCTGGGTGTTCACCGCCCTGCCCTCCGACTGGACGCGGGGCGATCTTTCTCCCGACGGCCGGACTTACGTCCTGCGCGTCCTGGCCGCGGACAACGCGGGCAACACGGGCGTGTTCCCGAACACCAATGTCGCGGCCGCGACTCTGGTTTTCGACGGCAGCCTGCCCCTGGCCGGCATCTCCAGCCCCGCGGACGGGAGCATCGCGACGAGCCTCGCGGCGATCTCGGGCACGGCGACGGATTTGCTGGTCAACGGCTCGTCCTCGGGCGTCAACGCGGTTTACCTGAGCATCCAGAACGCGCCCAGCAACTCGGATTCCCAAAAGAACCATTATTACGACGCGCTGGGCAATAATTGGAGCAGCCTCGTCCCGGTGTGGAACGCGACTTCTTGGAACGGGACCAACTGGAGCTTCAGTTCCGTGAACATCAACGCGACCCTGGTGGTCAACGACAACTATATTCTCATTTCCACGGCGGTGGACAACGCGGGCAACATCCAGTCGCCGCTGCCCACGGCCGGCGCCACCGGCTACGCCAGGGTGACCTATCAGCCGCCTCCGGCCGCCACCGCGATCACCATCCCGCAGAAACTGATCTACTACAACGTCTTGGCCAACATCCAAGGCACGGCCAACGGCAATACGGCCTACGTGGATCTGCAAATTGCGCGCGACGATACGGTCCCGCCGCAATGCTGGGGCGGCAACGCCGGAAACGGCTGGATGTCCTGCGGCTCCGCGAACGCGACCTTGAACGGGACGCCCACCGCCGGAAACTGGAGCTTCCCGTTCTACAGCACGCAGACCATTCCCAGCTGGATCAACAACACCAGCTACACCGTGACCGAGACCGGATACAACTCGGTCAACCTGGCGGAGAGTCCCGGCCAATCCGCGCTTTATTACATCGACGAGTCCTCGCCCATCGCGAGCGTGGGCTACCCCTCGGACGGCTCTTACCTCAACACGCCGCCGATATCGACCGGCACGGCGCAGGACCAGGTCATCAATGGCATCTCTGCGGGCGTCCTGGACCCGGGCGGCATTTCCATTCAATTGCAGAGGGCCTCCGACAACGACTACTGGAACCAGCAGCAAAGCACCTGGACCGCCGGCTACGTTTTTGGACAGAGCACGGCGACTTATTTTGTCGCCGGATCGTCCTGGAGCTTCACGGCGGACGTTTCCACGCTGGCTTGGCAGGACGGCACGACCTACAAGCTCTCCGTCCAGGCCGAGGACAAGGCCCAGGGCGGAGCCGCGGGCAATATCGAAGCCTTGACGGCGCCGATGACCTTCACTTACGACACCAAGCCGCCTTCGGTTTCCATCACCCAGCCCAGCGGCCCGCAGAACGCTCGGCAAAGCCAGGTGGGCACCATCGCGGGCAACGCCTCCGTGGGCGAGGCGCCGCTCTCGCAGGTCCAGGTCCGAGCCTACGACGTGACCGCCCTGGCCTATGCCAACCCGGGCGGCGGCCTGGCGTTTACCTTGCCGTCGAACCAAGCGGACTCGGCGTGGTTTTCGGCGCCGGGAGGAGTCAGCTGGAGCACGGCCGCGGCCGTGCCGTTCGTCGAAGGCTCCACGTACTCCGTGGAAGCGCGGGCCGAGGACTTGGCGGCGAACTACTCGGTTCCTTACGCCACCTACACATTTATTTATGACTCGCAGCCGCCTGTTACGACGGTTGTGGCGCCCGCGAACGGGAGCTACGTCAACGCTCTGCCCGTGATTACGGGAACCGTGCAGGATCGGCCGGCGTCCAATCCGGGAATGATTCAGGCCGTCAACGCCCGCATCGAACGGCTGGATACGGATCAGTACTGGACCGGAAACAGCTGGAATAGTTCGGTCGTGACGCTGGGCCTGCCGGTCGCGGGCGTGGATATCTATTCATCGAGTTGGGACGTCAATATCTCCCAGCTACCGACTCTCGGAAATGGCGGGCTGATTTCCGGGACGTCTTATTACATCACCGCGGCCTCGACCGACAACGCCATTCCCGCCAACCTGGAAGCCTTCGGCAACGCTTTCTCCTCGACGTTCACATATGACGACACGGCGCCGACGTCGGTGGTGAGCGCGCCGGTGAACAACACGTTCTACGGGTCGCTGGGGTCGTTGAGCGGCGTGTCTGCGGACAACGTCGGGGTGTCGACGGTGGCGTTGAGCGTCGAGGACATCGCGGGGGCGGACGCGGGGAAGTGGTACGACGTTTCGAACAACAGTTTTGATTTGGGGTCGCAGGGCGCGGCGTGGTTCGCGGCGCAGGGGTCGACGGGGGCGTGGAGCTACGGCTTCGGGACGCCGCCGTGGGCCAACGTGAACACCTACGTGGTGTATTCATCGGCGACGGACCTGGCGGGCAACGCGCAGAGCGCGGTGGCCAGTTCGTCGTTCACGTACGACGTGAACGTGCCCTCGGCGACGGTGACCTTGCCGATACCGTACATGAACGGCTCGCAGACGGCGCTGATTTCCGGGACGGCGGTGGCCTCGCCCAACGCGGTGGCGTCGCTGCAAATCGCGATATCGTCGTCCGGCGGGTCGGGCGGGTGGTGGACGGGGACGGCGTTTACGGGCGCGGGGCCGGTGTACTTCAGCACGACGAGCTTTAGCTACGGGAGCCCGGACGCGTGGGGCGAGAACGTGTCCACGGTGGCGTTCGCGGACGGGACGCAGTACACGGCGCAGCTGCGCACGCGGGACAACGCGTCGCCGGCCAACGTGAACACGCAGGACTACAGCTTTCTGGTGGACTTGAGCTCGCCGACGGCAGGGATCGCGTCGCCGGCCAACGGGCAGTACGTGAACAGCCTGTTCGCCTTGGGGGGAACCTCGAACGATCCGAGCGCGGGGACGGCGTCGGGCGTGTCTACGGTGACGATATCGATACAGGAAGAGGCCGGGGCCGGGGCGTCGGGGAAGTGCTACGTGCCGGGCGCGGGCTTCACGGCGCCGTGTCCGAACTTCTTCGGCGCGGGCGGAACGGCGGGGAACTGGAGCTACACGCCGCCGTCCAACCCTTACGTCAATGGGCGGACGTATTTGGCGGTGGCCGAGGCCAAGGACAACGCGGGGAACGCGCAGCAGGCGTTCACCTCCGGCGTCAGTTCGAACACGTTTGTCTATGACACGAACCTGCCCTCGGCGGCGGTGGTTTATCCGTCGGCGCCGGGCCCGCTGTTTTACAGTTCGATGACGGTGATTTCCGGGACGGCGTCGGTGCCGGCGCCGGGGGCCTTGGACATCGTGCAGGTGCGGGTGGAGCAGACGGCGCCCGGGGTGGCGCAGTATTGGACGGGGGCCAACGGGTTTAGCCTGAGCAACACGGCTGATGGGTCGTGGAGCACGGCGACCTATTCCGGTTCGCCGTGGCTGAACTGGAGCCTGTCGTCCGGAATTCCGTGGACGTCGGGCTATACCTACACGGTGGAGGCGCGGGCTCAGTCGGACAACTTGAACTGGTCGCAGCCCTACTCGACGGCGACGTTCGTTTACAACGACGTGCCGCCGCAGACCGGGGCGAGCCAGCCGGCCAACGGGGGTTATTTCAGCACGTTCTCCATCGCGTCGGGTCCGGTGCAGGGCGAGCCGACGGGGGGCGGGGTGAGTCCGGGCCAGGTGGTGTCCTTGAACGTGATTTTCAAGGACCTGGCGACGGGGCAGTGCTGGGGCGGCGGGGGCTGGGCGGGCTGCCCCAACACGTGGACCTCGGCCGGCGGCGTCAAGCTGTGGAGCTCATCGTGGACGGTGACGACGAACCTGCCGGTCCTGACCTCGGGGGCGTCCTACTACATCACCACGTCGGGGACGGACAACGCGCTGCCCGCGGCGAACGTGGAGGCGTTCTACAACGCCCGGGGCTCGACGTTCACGTATGACGACACGGCGCCGACGTCGGTGGTGAGCGCGCCGGTGAACAACACGTTCTACGGGTCGCTGGGGTCGTTGAGCGGCGTGTCTGCGGACAACGTCGGGGTGTCGACGGTGGCGTTGAGCGTCGAGGACATCGCGGGGGCGGACGCGGGGAAGTGGTACGACGTTTCGAACAACAGTTTTGATTTGGGGTCGCAGGGCGCGGCGTGGTTCGCGGCGCAGGGGTCGACGGGGGCGTGGAGCTACGGCTTCGGGACGCCGCCGTGGGCCAACGTGAACACCTACGTGGTGTATTCGTCGGCGACGGACCTGGCGGGCAACGCGCAGAGCGCCGTGGCCCAATCGTCCTTTACCTACGACGCGGGCGTTTCCTCCGCCGCGCTGACCACGCCGGCCTACATCAATGCTTCCGTGGCGAGCATCTCGGGAACGGCCTATGATTCTCCGGCCGGCATCTCCAGCCTCGGCATCGCGGTGTCTTCAAGCGGCGGCGTCGGCGGCTGGTGGAACGGCACGGGCTTTGTCGGCGCGAGCGCGGTTTACTACACCACCAGCAGCTACGTTTACGGCGGCGGCGGCTCGCCGGACACCTGGAGCCTCAGCACGGCGACGTTCAACAATCTGTTCGCGGACGGGACGCAGTATACCGTCCAGGTTCAGATGGTCAACAACGCGCGCAACACGAGAATCGAGAACCTGGGAAGCTTCACCTACGACATCACCAATCCGACGGTGGGCATTTCGGCGCCGGCGAACAATTCCTACGTCAATACGCCCCTGAGCATCGCGGGGACCGCCAACGACACGCCGCCCGGCGTGGTCAACGAGGTGGATGTGAGCATTTCCACGCAGACCCAGGTGTGGACCGGATCGTCCTGGATCAACGGGACGCCCCCCTACTGGATTTCCGTGGGCGGCAGCCTGGGCGCCTGGGTCTATTCCTCGACGCCCTCCTGGGTGTCCGGCACCCAGTACCTGGTCGAGGCCCGCTCCATCGACGCGGCGACCAACGTGTCCGCCACCAAGCAGTCGTCGTTTACTTATACGACCTCGCAGCCGACGACCAAAATTACGCTGCCGGCCGCCGTCAATTCAGATCAGAATAACTTGGCGCAAATCACCGGAACCGCCGCCGCCGCCGTGGCGCCGCTAGCGTTGGTCCAGGAGAGAGTCTACGATCAAAGCCTGACCAATTATTGCGCTCAAGGCGGCACCTGCAGCGGCTTGACGGCAGACACCGCCTGGTTCGCCGCGACGACCACGGCAAACTGGGGCGTGTGGAGCGCGGCCTACACGTTCCTGGATCAGCACACCTACGTGGTCAGCGCCCGCGCGGAAGACTCGGCCGGGAACTTTGACGAGACGACCGATACGAAAACTTTCCTTTACGACACCGAGGCGCCGCAAAGCTCCGTCTCCAATCCCGCCGACGGCACGTTCGTCAATTCCCTGTCCCAGATCACGGGAACCGCGGCGGATCCAAACTACCCCAGCGGCGGTTCCGGCGTCAAGAATGTTTCCATCGCCATCCGGAACAACAACACCGGGAATTGGTGGGACGGGGCTACGGGCTTTTCCATCGGCAGCTTCGGCCCCTCGGCGCAATTCGGCACGAATCTTTACCCTTCGTCATGGACCTATACGGCGTTGCAGAGCAACAAGCTGACTTCGGGGGCGTCCTATTACATCACCACGCAGGGCGCCGACAACGCCGGCAACGTGGAATCCTGGTTCAACGCGCGGGGCTCAACGTTCTCCTTCGACAACGTGGCGCCCGTGGCCGGCATCACGCTGCCTTCCTACGCCGGGAACCCGACCGAGGTTTCGAGCCTGGCTGAGCTCTCCGGCACGGCGACGGACGATTTTTCGGGCGTGGGTTCGGTGCAGGTGGCCATTCACGACGAGACCCAGGGTCCCGGCGCGGGCTGGTGGAACGGCACGGGCTTCAACGGAGCGTCCGAGGGCTTCTTGGCCGCTTCGACCGGCACCACGGGGGTGGTGTCCGCCACGTGGACCTACACCGGCTCGGGGGCGCTGGGCGGCGATGTGATCACGGGGCATACCTACCTGATTCTGGCGCAAGGCACGGACAAGGCGGTCAACACCCAGTCGACGTACGGAGTCGGGATATCGTCGTTCGAGGTGTTGGTGGACACGGAGATTCCGGCGTCCAAAATCACGACGCCGGCCAATGGCCTGGCCTACGACAGCCTGGCGAGCATCACGGGAACGGCGGCGGCCGGGGCCAGCGGCGTTTCGGCGGTCTATCTGAAGATCATCGATTGCGGCGCGGATCCTTCGTGCGCCACGCCGGCGGATTACACGTACTGGAACGACACGTCGTTCGTGGCGGCCGTGACGACGATCACGGCGTCGGGAACCTTGGGGTGGCACGACAGCACGACCCTGCCGCCGTGGCAGACGCAACAGGCCTATGCGGTGGTGTCCGTGGCCGAGAACGGGGCGGGGGCGTTCCAGGCTCCGGCCGCGACCAACACCTTCGTGTTCGACAGCTCGGCGCCTATTACGGCCATCACGTATCCCATCCAAGGCAAGGGCTACGGCGGCCCGACGACGCCCACGCAGATTTCGGGCACGGCGCAGGATCAGAGCCCGGGCGCGGGGCTGGGCGCGTTCTACATTTCGTTGCAGCAAGGATCCGGCAACTTCTGGGACTGGGTCAACGGCGGGTTCGCTCTGGCCTCGGAGGGAACGCCGGGAAGCTCCAACGCGTGGCTTTCCACCGGAACCTGGTCGGGGCAGACGGGGTCGACGCCCTGGACGGTGTATTTCGCCTCGACCAACTACGTGAGCGCGCACTACACCGTGCACGCCATCGCGGTGGACAAGGCGCTGCCTTCGGCGAACCAAGAGAACCCCGGGCACTACGTGACCTTCGCCGTGGACGTGGTGGCGCCCAAGACCTACGTGAAGATCCCGGCCAACGCAGGCGCCTACCGGACCTTGCCGCTCATCTCGGGCACGGCGCAGGACGACGTCTCCGGCGTCGCCGCGGTGCAGGTCTGCATCAAGAAATTCGGAGGCGCCAACGACACGGAGGCGGGGCCGGGGTGCACGGCCAACGGCACGGACCTGTTCTGGAACGGCTCGGTGTTCCAAGTCAACCCCGTTCCCACCTACGTGGTATCCAACACCACGGCGACCTTCGACAACTCCGTGACGACGTGGACGTACTCGGGGGTGAACTGGGGGGCGACGGGCGTGTTCCGGGTGATGACGCAGGGCGTCGACCAAGCCGGGAATACGGAGGTCTTCGGCGCTAACGGCAACGCGGTCTTCTCCATCGACAATTCGCCGCCCGTGGCGGGAATTTCCACGCCGCGGAACGGAAATTACTACAAGAGCTTGGCGAGCTTGACCGGAACGGCGTCGGACATGGGCTGCGTGGGGACGAGCTGCACGAGCCCCAGCCCGGCGGACTCGGGAATCGGCTCCTTGGACGTGAAGGTGGCCGTGAGTTCCGGGCCCGGCTTCACGACCTGGTGGAACGGCTCGTCCTGGTCTTCGGGCCAGCCGGTCTGGAACAGCGCGAACGTGACCTATAGCGGGGCGGACTCGGGGACGTGGGTTTGGTCGGCGGGCTTGCCCAGCTTCAACTCCGGCGTGCAGTACGTCGTTCTCTCGTCGGCGACGGACGTGGCGGGCAACGTGCAGGTTTCGACCGCGGCGGGCGTGACCGGAAACCTCTTCGGCTTCGACAGCGTCGCGCCCTCGGCCGGGGTGACGCAACCGAGCGACGGCAGCGAGGTGAAAAGCCTCGCCTCCGTGTCCGGAACGGCCTCGGACGATTACTCGGGCGTGGCCTCCGTCAGCGTGGAGTTCGGCTACGTCTTGGGCGGAGTGACGCATTACTGGGACGGCGTCAGCGCCTACCAGACCAGCCCCATCAACCTTCCGGGCGCGAGCTTTACGGGCGGGACGGGCCCCGGCTACAGCTCGGGAACATGGAGCGACGCCAACGTGCCGCCCCCGGCGGATTTGGCCTCGGGGACGACCTACTTCGTGGCGGTGCAGGGGCAAGACAACGCGGGGAACCTGGCCGTGGCCTTCTCATCCGTCACGTTCCTCTACGATACGCAGGCCTCCTCGCCGACCATCACCGCGCCGGTCAACGGGGACTACTACGGTCCGGCCACGCCGCTGGCCGCCATTTCCGGGACGGCTCAGGCGCAGCCCGCGGGGAATCCATACGCGCAGCTCGCGCAGGTGCAGTTGAGGGTTGAAGACCACAGCGACGGGATCTACTGGACCGGGTCGTCGTGGACGGCGACGGTCGAGACGTGGGTGCCGGCGTTGGGGACGGGGACATGGAGCTACGGACAGCCGGGGTGGAGCAACGGCATCGAGTACGAGATCAACGCCCGGGACATCGACTTGGCGCAGAACGTCTCTTCCTACTCGACCGCGACGTTCGTGTGGGACTCTTCGGGGCCGTTTGTGGGCCTCTCGGTTCCGGACCAAGCCTACGAGCCGGCGCCCTTGTCCACCTTGTCCGGGACGGCGGCGGACCCGGTGCAGGGCGCGCCGCAGAACTACTATTCGGGTCTGACCAACGTGGGGGTGTCCATCCAGTGCGTGTCGGGAAGCTGCGGAATCAACGGGAACTTCTGGAACCCGGCGAGCGGGAAGTTCGACTTGGTGAGCGAGAACTTCATGCCGGCGACGACGCCGAGCCTGGGGGCGGTGCCGGGGCCGAACTCCGTGTCGTGGACTTTGACCGGGGCCTCGACGCCGACGTGGGTCTCGGGCGCGCAGTACCGCGTCAACGCGCAGGCCCGGGACGCCGCCGCCAACGCCAACGTCAACCTCAGTTCGTTTACTTTCACGTTCAACGCCATCCCGCCCACGGTCGGGATCACGCAGCCGCCCATCGGCACGCAATACGTCAACAGCCTGGCGGCCGTCACGGGCACCGCGGCGGAAGGCGTGGGAGGCAACACGCCTTTGGCGGGAGTCTACGTGCGCTTGAACAACGGCTCTCAATATTGGGACAACAGCGCCGACGCCTTCGACGCCATCGGCGCGAACTCGGCCTGGTACGCGTCCTCGGGCACGGCACCGGGCTTCACCGCGTGGAACTCGACGTTCGCCTTCTCCAGCTTCAACGACACGCAATTCGAGATGGACGCCCGCGCCTTGGATTTGGCGGGCAACTATTCCACCCAGTATTCAACGGTGACGTTCTTCTTCGATAACGTCCCTCCCGCCAGCGGCGTGAGCCAGCCGTCCAACGGCAGCTTCGTCAACAGCCTGGGAGCCTTGACCGGCACGGCGCAGGACAACGCTCTGGGTTCCGGCGTGTCGCAGGTTCAGCTGGCGGTCAGGGACGTGGCCACCAACCAGTGGTGGAACGGCACCAACGCGTTCCAAAGCGCCTTCCAGCCGCTCTCCTCGACCTTTTACACGTCCTCGTGGACGTACACGTCCGCGAATTTAAGCGCCTCCCTGCAGAGCGGTTCGTCCTATTACATCACGACGGATGCGACGGACAAGGCCGGCAATGCGGAAGGCTTCTTCAGCGCCCGCGGCTCGACCTTCTCCTTCGATGACGTGGCGCCCGTGGCCGGCATCACGCTGCCTTCCTACGCCGGGACCCCCACCGAGGTTTCAAGCCTGGCTGAGATCTCCGGCACGGCGACGGACGATTTTTCGGGCGTGGGTTCGGTGCAGGTGGCCATTCACGACGAGACGCAAGGCGCGGGCGCGGGCTGGTGGAACGGCGCGGGCTTCAACGGGGCGTCCGAGGGCTTCTTGGCCGCTTCGACCGGCACCACCGGGGTGGTGTCCGCCACGTGGACCTACACCGGCTCGGGGGCGCTGGGCGGCGCGGTGGTCTCGGGGCACACCTACTTGATTGCGGCGCAGGGCACGGACAAGGCCCTGAACACGCAGTCCTCCTACGCCGTGGGCGTCTCCTCAATGGAGGTGCTGGTGGACACCACTGTGCCCACCTCGGGCATCACCACGCCGGCCAATGGCCTGGCCTACAACGGCCTGGCGAGCATCACGGGAACGGCGGCGGCCGGGGCCAGCGGCGTCTCCGCGGTTTACCTTAAGATCATCGATTGCGGCGCGGATCCTTCGTGCGCCACGCCGGCGGATTACACGTACTGGAACAACCCGGCGTTCGTGGCGGCGGTGACGACGATCACGGCGTCGGGGACCTTGGGATGGCACGACAGTACGACTCTGCCGCCATGGCAGACGCAGCAGGCCTATGCGGTGGTGTCGGTGGCCGAGAACGGAGCCGGAGCGTTCCAGACTCCGGCGTCGACCAACGCCTTCGTCTTCGACAGCTCGGCGCCCATCTCCTACGTAACCTTCCCGGCGGAAGGCAAGGGCTACGGCGGGGCGACGACGCCGACGCAGATCCAAGGCACGGCGCAGGACCAGAACCCCGGGGCGGGGTTGGGTGCTTTGTATGTTTCGTTGCAGGAAGGGGGCGGAAACTTCTGGGACTGGGTCAACGGCAGCTTCAGCCTGGCTTCGGAGGGGACGCCGGGAAGCTCGAACGCCTGGCTCTCGACCGGAACCTGGACGGGGCAGACGGGCGCGACGCCGTGGACGGTGGATTTTGACTCCAAGAACTGGACCAGCGGCCAGAGCTATACGGTGCACACCATCGCCGTGGACAAGGCGCATCCAAGCGGAAACCAGGAGAATCCCGGGTCCTACCGGCACTTCTCGGTGGACACGCAACCGCCCAAGACCTATGTGGCGGCGCCTTCCAACAACGGGGCATACCGGACGCTGCCTTTGATTTCAGGCACGGCGCAGGACGACTTGTCGGGCGTGGCCCAGATACTGGCCTGCATCAAGAAGTTCAACTGCGCCAATGACACGGAGTGCTCTCCCGGCTGCTCGATGGCCGGAGGCGATCTCTACTGGAGCGACGCAAGCCACAGCTTCCAGGGCTTGGTCTCGACCTTCGTGGTGACGGTGACCACGCCGACGGCGACGCCCTTCGGCACGGCGGTGACGACGTGGACCTATTCGGGCGTGAACTGGGGCTTAACGGGCGTTTTCCGCGTGGAGACGGAGGGCATCGATCAAGCGGGGAACATCGAGTCGGCGGGAGGGACTCCGCCCCAGAACAACGTGGCGTTCAGCCTGGACAATTCTCCGCCCGTGGCGGCCGTCGTTACACCTCAGGACGGGCATTATTACAACAGCTTGAGCCAGCTCACGGGCACGGCCTCGGACATGGGCTGCGTGGGGACGAGCTGCACGAACCCAAGCCCCGCGGACTCGGGAATCGGCTCCTTGGACGTGAAGGTGGCCGTGAGTTCCGGGCCCGGCTTCACGACGTGGTTTAACGGCTCAAGCTGGCAGACGACGCCGTTCTATAATACGGTCAGCTACAACGGGGCCGATTCCGGCACGTGGCTGTGGAATTTGGGCGCGGGAGCGCCATGGGTTTCCGGCGCCCAGTACCTGGTTTTGTCGTCCGCGACGGACGTGGCCGGCAACGTGCAGGTTTCGACCGCGGCGGGCGTGACCGGAAACCTCTTCGGCTTCGACAACGTCGCGCCCTTGGCCGGGGTGACGCAGCCGGGCGACGGCAGCGAGGTGAAAAGCCTCGCCTCCGTATCCGGCACGGCGTCGGACGACTACTCGGGCGTCGCCTCGGTGAACGTGCAGATCGGCCACATCCAGGTCGGGACGACCTACTACTGGACGGGGACGGTCAACCTGCCCAACGACACCTTCCAGGCCACGGTGACGAACCTGGCCGGAAGCTTTACGGGCGGGGCGGGGCCGGGCTACAGCTCAGGGACGTGGAGCTACGCGGACGCGAACCTAAATTCCAAGCTGGTCTCGGGGACGACGTATTTCGTGGCGGTGCAGGGGCAAGACAACGCCGGGAACCTGGCCGTGGCGTTCTCATCCATCACCTTCCTCTATGACACGCAGTCGTCCTCGCCCACCATCACGGCTCCGGTCAACGGGAGCTTCTACGGCCCCGCGACGCCGCTGGCGCAGATTTCCGGGACGGCGCAGGCGCAGCCCGCGGGCAGCCCCTACGCGCAGCTCGCGCAGGTGCAGGTGAGAATCGAGGATACCATCCATACCAATTACTGGACGGGATCGTCGTGGACGGCGACGGCGGAGACCTGGAACACGGCGGCAGGAACGGCGTCGTGGAGCTACGCGGAGCCGGGGCCGGGCTGGAGCGGCGGCATCCAGTACGAGGTCAACGCGCGAGACATCGACGAAGCGCAGAACGTGTCGTCCTACTCGACGGCGACGTTCGTGTGGGACTCGACCGCGCCCCTGGTGCAGCTGTCGGTTCCGGACCAGGCCTACGAGCCGGCGCCTCTCTCGACGCTCTCGGGCACGGCCTCCGATCCGGGGACTCTGGGGCTTTACTCGGGCTTGAAGAGCATCGGGGTAGCCATCCAGATCAACCCGTTGAGCGCGGGCAATTATTTTGATCCGACGAACGGCAGGTTCGACATCTCGGGGTCGCCGAGCTACATCCCGGTGACGACGGCCGTGCCGGGCTTGCCGTCGCAAAGCGCCAATACGGTGGCGTGGACCTTGACCGGAGTGTCCACGCCCACCTGGGTTTCGGGCACGCAGTACGGCGTCAGCGTCCAGGCGTATGACGTCGCCAACAACGTGAACGTCATCGTCAGTTCCTTCGTGTTCACCTACGATGCGAGCATCCCCCAGGTGGCCGTCGACACGCCGGCCTACGGTAGCCGCTGGAACGAGTTCACGGTCGTTTCCGGCACGTCTTCCGAGGCCTCGCCTGGCGCGATTTCTCTGGTCCAGCTGCGGATACAGGTCGATAACCCGATTCCGGCGGATTATCTCGATCCTTCGAACTTGACCTTTGACTGCCCCAATTTCGAGGATTGTCCGACGGGCTCCGGCCGCGAGGGCTGGATCAACGCGGCGACCTCGAACGGCTGGCTGAACTGGTCCTTGTCGAGCGCCGTGGTCTACCAAAGCGGGAACGAATACTCTTTCCAGGCGCGCGCGGAAGATTCGGCGGGCAACTTCTCCATCCAATATTCGACGGCGCTGGCGACATTCGACGACACGCCTCCCCTGGTGCAGGTCGGCACCTCAAGCACGGCGGGTTGGCCGGTCTCCTTTAGCTCCGTCTCCAGCCTGACCTCGGGGCTTTCCACGGGCGCCGTCTTCGGTTTGTCTTGGGATCGGACCGGCAACGGTTACAACACCGGATCGGTGTCCGCGATCAACGTGGTTCTCGAGCGCCTCGACACGAATCAATATTGGACCGGCAGCGCCTGGAACTCATCGTTCGCCCAAGTCACGCCAGGGAACCCCGGCGTGCAGATTTGGCCTTCGAGCTGGGATGTGACTTCCAGCGCCCTGCCGACTCCGGCGCAGCTCAACTCGGGAACGTCCTATTATTTGAGCGTGCAGGGCTACGACGACGCCTTGCCCGCGCCGGGCAACCAGCAGCCCTACGGCCAGCAGTCGTCGACCTTCACCGCGGACATGGACGCGCCCGTGGCCGGCGTCGTGGCGCCGTCGAGCGGTTCGGTGGTCGCGTCCTTGTCCCAGATTCGCGGCACGGCCATGGACGCGCTTTCCGGCATCGCGGCGGCCGCGCAGGTGCAGGTGGCGATGGAGGACTTGACCACGGGAGGCTGCTGGAACGGCCTGGGCGGCGCGGGAGGCACGTTTACCGCGGTCGGCTGCCCGATTTTCTATTCGATCAACTGGGATCCGAGCTTGAGCGGCGTCTTTGTTGGCGCGGCTCCGGGCGTCACGCAAAACTGGAGCATCGCGGCTCCGACGCTTACGGAGGCCAAGAATACCTTCGTCATTTGGGCGCGCGCCCAGGACAACGCCGTGCCCGTGGGCAACAAACTCGCGGCCTCGGATCCGCGCATTTCCTCAACCACGTTCGTCTTCGATCCGACCCAGCCCCAGGCCAGCATCACCCGGCCGCCGGCCCTGCCCGCGGCGGGCGCCTATCTGAACGCCTCGCCTTTCCCGGTGGCCGGCGCGGCTCACGACGATTACGGCATCGCCTTCGCTTCGGTCGCCTTCCAGGAAGCCAACACCGGGATGTACTACGATTGGACCGCGTCCACCTTCTCTTCCGTAACCCCAGTTTGGGCGGACGCGCCCTTCGCGGGCACGGCGCCCAACTTCACTTTCTCGGTCATCGGAGCGACCCTGGCGGCCACCACGGGCCGCAACTACAACATCTACGCCCAGGTCGGCAGCCTGGCGGGCATCCAATACGAATCGGCGGCCAGCCCCTTCAACTACGATACCACCGCGCCCTCCGCGCTGACGGCTTACCCGGCCAACAACGGCTTTTTCAACGACGTGAGCTCCGTGACGGGAAGCGCCGTGGACCCGGGCGCCGGCGGTTCGGGCGTGGCGGGCGTGCAGGTGGAAATCCAAAATCCGTCGAGCCTCTGCTGGGATGGCGGCTCCTGGGGAAGCTGCGGCGGCGCTAGCTGGATGACGGCGACCTTGACCGCGCCGGATCAGCCCTCCACGAACTGGAGCCTGACCGCGGGCCTTCCGCCCTCCAACAATACCACGAACGGCTTCCAGCAGGACCTGAAATACACCGTGCTGTCCCGCGCCTACGACGTGGCCAGCAACACCCAGACGGTCGCCACGTCCAATTCGTTCACCTTCGACATCTCGTCTCCCGTGGTTTCGATTCAGGCTCCGGTGAACGGCGGTTATTTGAGCGCGCTCCCGGCGATCAGCGGCACGGCCCAGGACGATCCGAGCTACGTCCAGGTCAACGTCAACTATCCGCTGGTGCGCATCGAGGACACGGCCTTGAACGTCTACTACGACACGGCGACCAGCGCCTTCGACATTCCCGACGCCCAGCGGGGCACCGCCTGGATCGTGACGCCCGACTCCTCGTCCTCGGGAGGGCTTTTCTCCTGGGCCTTGAATACGCCGGCCATCGGCTGGCAGGACGGCAACCAGCGCTACCGCATCGACGCCAAGGCCATGGACTTGGCCGGCAACTATACTTTGGCCTCGGCGACGTTCACCTTTACCAAGGAGGCGCCCTATTCCGCGGTGACTTATCCGTCTCCCAGCGGCGCGACTTTCTCCTCGATGAGCGCGATTGTGGGCGTCTCCTCGGACAGCTTCGCGCCGATCACCCAGGTCTCTATTTTGATGTGGTATGCCTCGGGCGGAACCACCTATTATTGGTCTCCCGTGGCGCCGCATTGGGCGGCCGTCACCCCCACGTTCTATAATATCGCCAACTCCAACGGGCCCGCGGGCGCCGTCAATAATTGGACCTATCCGAACTCGGACTTCGTGGATCCAAGCTCCGCGACCTTCGCCTGGCACGGCAACGACGGCGGCGACGGCCACGTTTTCAACATCGTCACGCAGGCGCAGGACCAGGCCGGCCTGACCCAGACCGTGTATTCGACCGTCACGTTCCGCTTCGACAACGTGCCGCCCACGTCCGGACCGTCGGTCCCCATTCCCAACAGCGCCTACGCCGCCTCGGCGCTCACAACTCTTTCGGGCACGGCCGCGGACGACGTCAGCGGCGTGAACACGATATTGACCGCGATTCTCGATCAAGAGACCACGACCTACTTCAACGGCACTTCGTGGGATAGTTCCGTGCATTGGATTAACACGTCCCAGTGCGGCGATTGCGTCCTTTCCAGCACGTGGAGCTTCTCCAACGGCAGCCTGTCCTGGATCAATGGGAATCATTACGTGGTGTTCTCTTCCGCGACCGACAACGTCGGCAACCTGCAGAGCGCCGCGGGCGAGAGCGAAGTGCTTATTGACACGGTCCCGCCGACCTCGTTCTTGGACTCTGGCGTCGGCCAAATCAACAACGGAGGCAGCAACAACGACACCCAGGACATCAACGGCGGAGCCACGGACCCGGGATTCACCTCCGGCATCTCCGGCGCCGGCGCGGGCGTCTATCCCGGGGCGTCGCCGACTTGGCAGAAGGGAGGCATTCAGGTCGCGGTGTTCCAGGACACGGGCGCGTCTTTGGGAGTCGGGCCGCTGACCTTCGGCGGCTGGGGCAGCGCCGGGTATTTCTGGAACGGCTCGACCTGGGCCGCGGTCTCGGGCGGCGTCCAATGGGTCAACGCGACCTACGGCTCGGACGGTTTGGGCGATTGGACCTACAAGGGGCTTGAGTGCTCGGGCGGCAATCCCTGCTGGGTTGACGGCCAGCAGTACGCGCTTTGGACGCGCGCCATCGACAACGCGGGCAACGTCCAGTCCATCATCTCCGCGGGTCCAGTCTTCTATATTTCCGCGCCGGCCCAGAGCTTCCGGGTCACGGCGAGCTCCAACCCCGCCCTGGCGGGCACCGTGCAGTCGGTGACGGTGGAGGCGGTCTCGGGCTTGAACGGCACGGGAAGCCTCGCTTCCAGCTACAACGGCAAGGTCAATTTTTACGTCGACGGCATCCCGCCGGCCAGCAACGGCCCGGAGACCATGCTCAACGGCCTTTTGCCTTCGTCCTACACCTTCACGACCGGGGTAGGCGCGGACAACGGCGTGCATATCTTCGGCGGCCTCAAGCTCACCAAGGCGGGGGCGCGGACGCTGGAGGTCCAAGACAGCGTCCAGACCGGCATTTTCGGCCAGGCCGGCGTCACGGTCCAGCCCGCGGCGGCCTACCAGATACAGGTCGTGGCTCCGGGCCAGAACGCGGATCCAGGAAACTTGGCCGACAACGGCGCTTCGCAGGCGCCCAGCATCTCCACGGCCGGAGTGGTCAACAGCTTCCTGGTCCGGGTGACGGATCAATACTGGAACTTGGCTGTTTCGTCGACCGTCTCGGTCAACGCGCAGGATTCCGATCCGAACAACAATTATCTGGGCTACGAGGGGCCGCAGACCTTCACCAGCTCGAAGACCATCGCGGATGAGTTCACGACCGCGGGCAGCCAGACCCTTTCCATCGTGGGCGCGGGCGTCTATCCGAACGCGGACAACCCCTCCGCGGCCATCACAGTCAACCCCGGCTCGGCCACGCAGCTCGTCGTCGCGATGCCAGGGGAAGCCCTGGATCAAGGCAAGGCCGGCGTGGCGCCTTTCGGATTGTCCGGCTCCTCAGGCCCGCTGGAGGCGGGCCTGCCTTTTGGCGCCACGGTTTACGCGGTCGACCCCTTCTTCAACCTTGATTCTTCCGCCACGTTCAACGTGACGGCCGGCATTTTCAATGATCCCTATTCCTTGGGCGGCGGCGTGCAGCCCCTGGCCTCCGGCGCGACCGAATTCACCTTCACGCCCATCATCGCGCAGCCCGCGCAGGTGGAGGCGCAAAGCGGATCGCTGCCGCCCGCGACCTCGGTTTACTACACCCTGCCGGCGGCCGTGTGGTGGAACGCCCCGGTGAAGCTCCAGCTTCTGGCCCAGGGCCAGACCGCCGCGCCGGGCAAGCCGCCTTACACCGCGAACCCGACTGCGGGCGGCCGCGGCGTGACCGTGCCCACGACCTTGACCGCCGGCGTCACGACGTATTTGACCGTGAACGTAGTCGACAATTACTACAACGTGGTCAAGGGCACGACGCCATTTTTGGACCAGTTCGCCTTGCCCGCGTCTTCCTATGACCCCGTGGCGCAGATGAATTTTCCGAGCGATTCCGGCAGCCAGCTGCGCGGCTACGAGCCGGCGCCCGATCAGCTCTCCTTGGCCAACGGAACCACGGTGTTTTCGTATCTGCCGGTGACGGCGAACCTGAGCCCCGGCGCCACCGTCCAAATCGTGGACACCGGCGCCACGGCGTTTAGCGCCGACCAAGTCTCCGGCATTCCCATCAATCCCGGCGCGGCCGTGGCCCTGCAGCTCCTGGTTCCTTCCGAGCAGGCCTCGCCCGGGTCTCTTGCGCCGGGCAAGACCGGGACGGCCGGACCGCTCACCGCGGGCGACTCCTACTCCATCGGCGTGCGCTCTGTCGACCAATTCTGGAACTCGGCCAATTCAGGGGATAGGGTCGGGCTCCTGGACAACGACGTGTACTCGACCGTGCCCGGATCCCAAATCCTGAGCGCCGGACAGACGACGTTTAGCGGGTTTGTCCCCAGCGCGTCGACCGGAGATTTGACCGTCACGGCCTACGACGTGAGCGCGAACCTCTCCTCGCAGACCGACTCCGGCATCACGGTCGAGCCGGGCGCGCCCACGAAAGTGGTCTTCGTCTTTCCGGGGGAGACCCGCGTCAACGGGAAGACGTCCTGGCCCTACGGCGTGACGGGCTCGGCCTCGACCCAGACGGCCGGCGCCGGGTTCACCGCGTCCATTTACGCCACGGACGCCAATTACAATTGGGTGAGTTACTCCACCATCACGACCACGCTGAACCTAAATTCGGACGACTCGAACGCATCCAACCCTTGGAACGGCCTGGGCTCCAACCAATTCACGCTGACCGACGGCAGTGCCACGGTGGCGGTCCCGGCCACGAGCCCGGCCTCCACCGGCCCCAACGGCGTGCGGACCGTGGACTCCTATCCTGACGCGACGCGGACTCTGACGGCAACGACGGCATCCGGGAGCCCTTCCCTGCAGCCCTCTTCAGGTTCGTTTACGCTCCAGCCGGGCACGCCGTACAATCTGCTGGTCCTCATGCCTTCAGAGGTCGCCGCGCCCGGGACGACCAACGGAACCGGCCGCACGGGCTCCGCCTACACCGTGCCGGCCGGACAACCGTTCCCCGTGGTCGTGGACATTACCGACCCTTACTGGAACCTGGAGCCGGGCACGTCCCAGCAGGTGAACCTCTATTCCGACGATCCCAAGGCGGTTATCTCTCCCGCGAGCCAGCTCATCACCAGTTCCGGCACGTTCTTGGTGACTTTGCAGAAAGCGGGGACGACGAAGATTTGGGCGAAGGTGTCGGCGCCCATCGATTACAGCCTCGCGCTTGACTCCTCCAGCGCCATCAACGTCACCGCCGGCACTCCGTATCAGGTGCTGGTGGCCCTGCCGGGCCAGAGCTTCGATCAAAGCGTTCCCGGCGGAGTGACCGGCGAGCCGACGGCCATCGCGGCCGGGCAGCCTTACGACGTCATCGCGGCCATCGCGGACCAGTTCGGCAACGTGGTGAACAACAGCGGGAGCCCGGACTCGATTCAAATCCTGACGCCGACGGATCCCTATGCGCCGGCCGTCTCCACGGGCGCCGTCAATCTGGCCAGCGGGGAAACCAACCCTATTCCCGTTTATCTTCACACGGCCGCGCCCACGGCCATCTCCACGGCCCCGGCGCAGTTGATGGGAGAAGACGTCAACGGGCTTCAAAACGGCATTTCCTCCACGTTCACCGTGACCGCGGCCCCGGCCGTAGGCTTCCAACTCGCGCTGGGCGGGCAAAACGCCGTTCCCGGCGCCGGAAACTATCTGGGCCAAGCGGGTCCTGTGTCTTATGGAATGTCCGGCGCCGTATCCACCCCAACCGCCGGTGTTCCCTTTAGCATGAGCATCAACTTGGTGGACAATTACATGAACATCGTGCCCGTGAGCACGTCCGTTTATGTCTACACAAACGACGTCTACGCGCCGGCGCCGGGCACGGTGACGCTGAACTTCGGCTCGTTCTCATCGAGCATGACGCTGGTCACCAAGACGCCCCTGGCCGGCGTGGCGGTGAGCAGCCCGGCGAGCAGCGTGTGCTCGGGCAATGCCCCCACCGACCAATGTCTTCTGGGCGCGGCGCAGTCGCCGGCCTTCAAGGTGTTCGCTTCCACGGCGGCCTACTTGGAGGTCGTCCTGCCCGGCGAGACCCAGGTCAACGGCAAGTACGACGTTCCGCCCCACGGCCGCAGCGGGACGCCCACGCCGGACGTGGTGCCGGCCAGCATGAGCGCCGACGTCTACTTGGTCGACTCCTACTACAACGTCGTGACCGGCTTGACGGGCGCCAACCAGGACAGCAACCCGCCGCAGGCCGCGATGCCCACGGTGCAGCTCACCATGCCTACGGATTCCCAAGCCGTGCCGCCCGCGGCCCAACCCCTGACCAATTCCGGATTCTTCACCTTCGCCCTCCAGCCCCTGACCGCGGACGTCTCGACCTACACCATCGTGGCCTCGACCACGCCGGCATCCTCAGTCTCGTTCTCCTCGGGAACCTCGACGCCCTTCTGGGTCCTGCCCGGGCCGGCGTATTATCTGCAATTTACCAGCGTGCCCAGCACCGCCACGGCGGGCACGGCCTTCCCGGTGGGCCTGACGGCCTACGATCAATATAAGAACATCGTCTCGACCGGACCCAACAACTACACCGGAATCGTGGACTTCACGGCCCAAATTTATGCGCCGCCGCAAAACTACAGCTTCGTCCCTCCCAGCGTGCAGTTCTCCTCATCCTCCAACCATGGGGTCATGCCCAGCGCCACGCTGGTGACCTTGGATAAGGCGGGGTCGCAGTACATCCATGCGTATGACGGCTTGGACGCGGCCGTCAACACCAACGTCTCGCCCTACGTCGCCGACCCGATCATCACGGTCCAAGCGGCGCCGCTTAACCGCGTCCTGGTCAACCCGACCGACTACACCCAGGTGCCTGCCGGGCAGACGGTCAATCCGGGCTGCATCGAACTTTCGGCGCAACTGACCGACGCCTACAATAATCCCTTGACCGGCGGGCAGGCGGTTGTCGTCTCGACCGCGCTTGTCTCCGGAACCACGGGATATATCGCGGTCAACTACGGCCAGAGCTTGGGAACCTTGGGTTCTCAAAACGGCAGCTGCGACGCCTCCAACGGCTGGGTCGACGTCGGCGGCTCCACGGTGGTCTATTCGGACGCCAACGGCCAGGTCGGCGTGAGCACCCCCGCCATCGCCTACGTCGTTTCCCCGCATGCCGGCTTGAACGGCAACCCCGGCGATTCCGCGCGGGTGTGGATTGACACTGCGGCGCCGCCGGCGAGCCTCGTTTACGGCGGGCCCTACATAGGGGTGGACGGAAGCGAAACCAAGGATATTTCCGGCCAGCTCTCGACCATCGGCGGGCCCGCCTCGGGGCTCATCTTCGTCTCGTCGCAGAGCGAAGCCTATGTTGGAATCACGTCGCCTTTGGGCGCGGGCGCGGCCTATAGCGTCGAACGCGTGGACGATTTCGGGAACGTCACCTGCGACGGCAGCGATATCGTGACCCTGCAAGTCTATGATCCCGGCAATATCCATAACAGCAACGGATTCATAGACAGCTTGGGCGGCAATCCCGGCAATTATCCCTATTACGGGTTCCGCGATTCGGCCAACTCCGCATTTACGCAGGGCCCGCCCGGCGGCATGCCCAGCGGAAACTTGGCCGACAATCCGCCTTGCGCGGGTCCGGCGCTTTCCTACTCCTTCCGCTATCACGACACCATGTCGTCCTATTCCGGCGTGAGCCCCTCGTCCAACACGGCGGAGGGCGGCCGGCCGGGACATTGGACCCTGCAAATCTCGCTTGACGGCAATGTCGTCTTGCAGCCGACGATCCGGATGGATCCCTACACGCCCACCCAGTTGGGATTCAAGAACTCGCCGAACTCGCAGATTGCGGGTGAAGACGTGAATGCCTTGGCCGCTCTGCAGCCCTTCCTGGCCGAGGTGCAGGACGAATTCTTTAATCCCAGCGTCACCACGGCGACCATCTCCGTGTCCTTGTCCACCGCGGTGAGGACGCCCTCGGCGCTTAACGACTACGTGGGCTTCTCCGTTTCGACCGCCCAGGTTTTCGGTAGCCGGCTTACGGCGCCGTCGTTCGTTTCCTCCACCGACACCGTCACCATTCCCCTGGACGCCTATCAGACGACGTTCTACTACCTGGACACTAATGCGTCGGAGAATTACGCCTCCACCGCGCCGGTGATCGCGATTTCGGCTTTCCTGCCCTCCGTGGGTTTGGTCGCGACTCAGCAGTCGGTGACCGTGACGCCCGGAGACATCGACAATATCTTTCTTTCCCAGAACGGCGGGGGCGGCGCGCTTTTGGCCGGCGCGACGTCTCAGCCTTTTGTTTTCGACTTGCGCGACTACTTCGGCAATCCCGCGCCGCTCATCAACGGCGAGGTTTCAAGTCCGCCGGCCATCTTCCAGCTGACTTCCGATTCCTTGGGCCGGGTGCAGTTCTCGTCGGGAAGCCCGGGCGGCTTCACGCTGCAGCCCGGCACGGCGACCGTCGACGTCGGCCGGTCCTCGGCCACGTTCTACATGATCGACACGCTGCTTTCCGCGCCCACGCACCAGCTCTTCATCACGGACTGGAACCACCTGGACCCCATCACTCATCTGCCGGGAGCCTCCAGTTGGGAAATGGCCGTGGCGACCTACACGGTGAGCCCCGGACCGCCCGCGCAAATCGGCTGGGTGACGCCGTCTCGCCGCCTCATCGCCGGCACGACCGTGCAGTATTACCCCGATTATACCCTGGGCGTGACCACGCCGACCGTGGTTTCCGCGGCGCTGGAAGACCAGTTCGGCAACGTCACCACCTCGACCGCGACGTATACCATCATGTACAACGCCAGCCATCCCACGGGCGGGAACACCGCTCATTTCGGGAGCGACCCGACGCAGGTCATCGTGGCCACGTCGCCGTCCAGCGCCTGGCCGCAGGTGGGTCCGCCGGGCTCCGGCTCCAACTTCGACGTGACGCTTTTGGGCGGGACGGGTCTCTCCCGGGCGCCGGCCTATATGTGGGACACCCAGGCCGGCACCGTGACGGTCTCGGCCCAGGCCCAGGACAGCCTGGGCGTCAACGCGTTTCCCGCGATTTCCCAAAATGAAATCATCACGCCGGATTTGGCCTATTACATCACCATCCATCATCCCTACCCTCTATCCTCGCCGCTTAAGGTGGGACAGCAGGGGCAAATCGTGAGGACGCAGACGCTGCTTGACGGCACGACCGCGCAGTGGGGCGTCGATATCCGGGATAAATTCGGCAACATCGCCGCCGGCGATCCGGTCAACGGCAATTATTTCGCCGGGGCGGTTTATTTCGGAACCTCGGGATCGACCGCCACCGTGACCATCAGGGACCTGGAGACCAGCACCACGTATCACGAGTTCGTGCCCGCGGATCAAGGCATTTACACCGACATGGGCATCGAGGATTTGGCCGAGGAGACCTTGGAGGTCAGCGCGACCGACTACAACAACCCCGGCATCTTCGGCTTCACCGACGACTTCGGAAGGACCGATTTGTTCCAGGGCAACGCGTACTACCATTCGGACGGACCCATCTACACGGCGGGCGTGGTGATGACCCCGAACAGCCTGGCTCCAACGTCCCCCCTCACCGCGCAGCAGCTGGCTCTGTGGCCGAACGCCGTGACCGACATCCACCAGGGAGACAGCGATGTTCCCATGATGGCGCTCAACCTGGTCCAGCAGCCCCAGGCTTACACCGCGTCCTTGGCGCAGCTCATCGTGCACAATAATCCCGCCGGGAACCTCAACCCCGCTTACGTCACGCGGGTGTCCCTCTATTGGGACGGCAGCCAGGAAGACAAGTTCGATCCGGCCAACAACACGCTGGTGGCCACGGGCACGTACAACTCGTTCGACGACTCCTGGCACTTCGGCGACCCAACGCAGGGCGAAACGCCGATCAACATCGCCAATCCCGCGGCGGCGGCGATTCCATCGGCCGCCAGCGGCAAACCGAACTACTATTTCGTGGCGGTCAACATCTCCTCCACGATTCCCGTGGGAACCTTGCCCGCTTCCTTCGGCATGGACCTGCAAAACACCTCGGACATCATCATGTCCACGGCGAATCCGGCCAGCCAGGTGGGAGTCTCCATCAACGGCTTCCCGTTCTATACCTCGACCTCGACCGTGCTGCCTTCGCAGGCCCAGGTCAATGCGACCGGCTACAGCATCAACGCCTACTGGCAGCCCTCGGGCGCGCCGTCTCCCTCGACCTACACATACGTTGATCAGGGGGCCCTGAACGTCGGAGTCTTGGCCCTGCAGTTCTGGACCGACCAATACACCGCGGCCATCCAGAAAATCATCGTCATCGACAACGGGGATCCGGCGCCCTACCAGGACATCACCGGCGTGAACCTCTACCTGTGCACGGACGTCACCAGCAACCCGAACAACTGCAGCGGCTCGTTCATTCCCAGCGTGGACCTCCTGGTCGCCTCCGGAACTTTCGTGGCGCCAAACGACTACGCTGCCTTGACCCTCAGCAACCCGACGGGCGTCAACGGCACGGTCACGACCTCCACGCACACCTATTTCATCTCCTACAGCTACGCGCCGACCGCCACCGTCACCACCTGTCCCGGCGGCAGCTGCACGCCCACGCCGAGTCCGGAGGTCACCCGGAGCGACATCATCCTGGTTCCGGGCGACGGCACTTTGGGGAACGTGCCGTCGCTGAGTTCGGCCACGCCGGTCGACATCGACGCCACGCCCAACGTGGCCGAGATCTCCGGCTGGGCCACGGCGGGCTCCACCTCGGTGCCCTCCGCGCTGACCCAGAGCGCCACCAGCCAGGCCGTGGTCATGATGACGCTGCAGGCCATCAGCGGCGCGGACCAGTGGGCGGGGTTGAAACTGGATCGTTGGGAGCCCTCCGGCGAGAACGGCGGATCGCCCATGATTAACATCGCGACGGACGTGGTCAATATACAGGTCTGGCTGGACTCCAACCATGACGGCGTGCTCGACGCCGGAGATGCCTTCCTCAGCAATCCCAGCGACGTCAACACTTTTCCCATCACGACGCTGACCGCTCCTTTGGGGGCTTCGGATCCCGTGCCGGAGAACATCACCGTGGCCGACGCGGCGGGCATGTACCCGAGGGATGACCCCTGGAAGAACACGACGTGGAATCCCCTGGGGCACGATCCCGTCGAACGCCTCGTCATCAACGACAACCAGACCGATCCGGCCAAGAAAGAAGTCGTGCTGTGCACGGGCGGCATCACCGGCGCGGTCTTCAACAATTGCTACCGCGGCCAAGAGGGAACTTCCGAGACGGCGTGGTCCAGCGGGACCATTGTTTCCGGTCCCGCGCGCATCGCCATCGAGGGCGATTTGGGGCTGGGCTACCAGACGATATCCACGGCGCCCATCAACGCGTTCGTGAGCTTCAGCCTGGCGCCCTTCGCCACGGTGTCCAACAACGCCAACTTGGGCCTCATCATTCCCAATACGACGTACTTCCTCATCCCCGCGCCCAAGAGCATGACGCCCTACGGGCCCGTCGCGGTCAGCACGCCCAGCACGGTCGCGCTGGTGCCGGTGGTCAATCACTATCCCGACGTGGTGACCGTCGTCGCCACGAATACCGTCGACGTTCCCTTCCTCCAGCAAAACAGCACGGACGCCGTGGCCTCGTTCACGCTCAACACCTCGATTTCGGACGGGCTTCTGCGCTGGATGGTGGTCTACGCCACGGGCACGGCGACCGGCGGCAACACCGTGTCCCCGGACGTGGACTTGGTGTCTTTGTGGTACGACGCCAACGGCAACGGCATCTTCGACGACTGCGACACGGGTCCGCCCAATTGCGACGTGATGATTGGAAGCGGGACTTTCGGCGATTACGGCGGCATTCCGCTGGAGGCGCAGATCAATCTCGCCTCCGCTTACCATCTGCTGCCTCCGACGCAAAGGTTTTTCTTGGCCTATCACATCACGCCGACGGCCCTGCCCACGGATCCGCTGACGTTCCAACCACGCACGTTGGGCGTGCAGATTTTTGCCTCGACCGTGGGCGTTTCCAACTCCGGATCGTTCCCGACCGGAAGCCCGGTGGTGGACAATCCCGCGCTTAACGCCATCGAACTCCCCGACACTTACGATACGTCTTCCAAACTGCCCTTCACGTCCTTGGACCGGGACATCATCGCCTCCTCGCAGACCTTGAACGTGCTGGCGACGCCGTATTTCAGCTCTCCGAGCGGGTCGTTTCCGGCTCCCACGCTCAGCAACAACGTGCCTCTTGAGGCGGCCGGCGCCGTGGATCCGCAGTGGGTCGTCAGCTCGACGGCCGGGCTTCCGTCTCCTCTGCCCGGGGCGACCAACTATGCTCTTGTGGACAATGAAATCATAAGCTACGACGGCTACGGAGCTGGACCGGCCCTTTTGGGCGTGACCCGCGGGCAGCTCAACAGCATCGTCGTCGCGCATTCAAGCGGAGCCGTGCTTTCGCCCATGATTTCGCAGGGCGTGGTCAATGAGGCGATTATGAAGCTCCAGGTTTGGGCCCAATCCTCGGAAATCGAGTGGAGCACCATGACGCTTGAGCGCTATCTCCCGCCGTCCTTGAACGGCCAGGATCAGGACGTGAGCGGCATCAAGCTTTGGGAGAGCGACACGCCGCTGGACGGCTACGCCTTCCATCGCAATCCGGCCACGGGATCGGACGCCGGCGATCTGCTCATGGGCTCCTCCACGCTCGGCGAGCCGGAAAACACCATTGGACAAGCCGTCATTAATATCGCGGATCCCAATCTCGGCGGCCAGCCCTATGTCATCATCAACACGTCCACCAAGACGTTCTACGTTTCCGCGGACATCGCCGCGTCGGCCAAGTTCTCTTATGCCACGAACAGTCCGCCCAACGAAGTCATCGGAATCTACGCGCCGGCGCCGGCGGCGGACTTCGGGTTGGCTCCCGCGGCGGCCGGATTTACCACGACCGCGCTGGCGCCCGTGCAAAGCCCGACCTACGTGCTGGCGCCCACCGTCAACACCATCACGGTGACCCCGGCCCAGGTTTCCGGGCAGACCGTGGTGCAGAACTCGACCGCCGTGGCCATGGTGCGCCTGCAAATGGCGACGAATGACAACACGGCCATCGTCCAGAAAATCAAGCTCGACCACCTTATGGCCAATGGGGCGTTGGACAGCGACATCACCGCCGTCAAGGTCTGGTACGATCCGGACGGTTCTGGCCAATTTGACGCCTCGGTGACCACTCGCGCGGCGGACGGCTCCTACCCGAGCTTGGTTTCCTTCGGCAACGACACCTTCAGCTCGGGAACCGTCAACATCGTCTTGAAGACCCCCATCGTGGTGAGCACCGTGCCGGCCTATTATTTCATCACCTACGACTACTCGCAGTTCGCGGCCATCGGCTCCAAGGACGGCGTGCAAATCGCGAGCGCGGCCTACTTCGCCGTTCAGGCGCCCAACCAAGTCGTCATGTCGACCAACGCCTTCATCACCAACCCCCTGATGCAGGTGCAGAAGGTGATTTCGCACCTCACCTTGGGCGTGGACGACTTGGCCGCGAGCTTGGGCACGGTGGGCCAGGCCCAGCAAAACGTCGCCTTCCTGCGCTTCAACCTGGTCACGGACCAAGGCTTGGCGCCGTGGAGGAGCCTGCGCGTGGAGCGCGGCGGCGGCTCGCAGAGCCCCTTGACGCCCTTGGGCCAGAACACGGACGTCAAGTTCGTCCATATCTACAAGGACATCAACCAGAACGACACCTTGGACTCGGCCGACCTGGACATTTCCGACGCCAACGCGAGCCTGGCGACCGCCATCTCCAGCAACACCGGCGTGACCTACTCAACTTCCGGCGCGGTGGTGAGCTTCTCGACCTTCGACATGGTGGTGACCTCAACGCAGGGCTTCCCGGTGGACAACTCCGGCGCGCCCATCGGCGGCGACATTTATGTGGGCGGGGCCGAGCTCATGACCTTCTCCGGGCCCGGCTGTCAGAGCGCGCCTACGCCGGGCATCGATCCGGCGACGGGCAAGCCCTGCATCTCGATTGCTTCCCGCGGCAACGTCCTGGGCCAGGGCGCCACGCCGATTTTGAGCTGGCCCGCGGGAACCTCGGTCGAGAAAACCGACGTCTTCGATCAGACCAACAACAACGACAACCAAGCGGTGGTGACCCTGACCGCGGATCAGCTCATCGGCCCGACCGCGTCGACGTTCTTCGTCTCCTACGACGTGGGCGACGCGGCCGTGCCCAACGATCTCATCGGGACCAACGTCCGCGACGGCTCGTGGATCGGCCTTCCCGCCGGCGACGTGGCTAACGAGCAGGTCTACCTCAACGAGACCAAGACCCAGCCGCTGGGCACCGCGACGACCGGCTATCCCTACGTGGGCACCATCGTGGCCATTTCGCCGATCAGCCTGTCCGCCTCGGGATTTACCATCGCGCCGTCGGGCGCCTCGGTGGGCCAGCAAAACGTGCCTCTTTTCGAGATGCAGCTGCACACCAGCCAGAACTTCGTGAACATCGCGGGCCTGCAGTTAAAGCAGTTGGGCACCATCCAGACCTCGACCACGACCGGCGGCGGGGACGGCGATTTGAGCAACGTTTCCATATGGCTTGACAACGGCAGCGGGGTTTTCCTGCCCACCGTGGATAAGGAATTAGGCTTCGCGCTGCACGGTTCGTCCTTCGCGGCCGGCGCGGCCTACGTGCCTTTGGCCAACAACGGGATTCCTTACCTCACGGTTTCGACCGCGCCGACCACCATCTACATCGCCGGCAACATCGGCACGACGGACGCCGCCGGGCAGAGCACGCTGGGCCATTCGGTCGGCATGGAGATTCCGACCTTCGCCAACATCATCGCGCCCAACCTGGAGCCCATCGCGGCCGCGGCCAACCCGGCTGAGCAGCCGCCGGTCCAGTCGGCGCTGGTGCCCGTGGTGCCCCTGACCGTGCCCTCCGTGATGATCAGCTCCTCCTTGCCGCCCATCATCGTGACCAAGGGCACGACCGGGGCGCCGCCAAACACCATCGGCTACCCGGCCTACGCCAAAGTCGACGCGGTCAACTGCAACAACGGCAAGGACGCGACCAACCCGCGCAATAACATCTGCCGGGATCAAAACGGCGATCCCCTCCCCGACGAGAGCAAATGGATATGCGCGGACGGCGCGGCGTGGCTGACCAACTGCTCCAACATGCCGCCCTTGATCGACATCAACGGCGACGGCGTGCCGGACAACTTCGCCTTCGGGAGCAGCACCGAGCCCACGTCCATATCGCTTCTGGGCGACGGCATCCCCAGCCGCGACATGACCGGCACGGGCATCCTGGACGCCGACTACAACAACGACGGCATCGTGGATATGGTGTTCAACAACGGTTTCGGCGGCTTCCAGATACTCCTGGGCGAGAATCCCGCCGACCAAGGCGACACGGCCCAGGCCCTGCCCGTGCCGGATCAAGGCTTTACGCCCAACGGCTGGAGCGACACCATCGACAAGCTCTCGGCGCTGCTGCCGGTGATTTCCACCGGCGGCATTTATCAGGTCGCGGTGGGCGCCTACTACGACAACCCGACCAGCTACAGCCAGGTCTGGTCCTCGGTGACCGCGACGGTCGTGGCCCAATCCATCCGCGGCATGGGGCTTGAGGCCTACCACGTGATGCAGTCCAACCCCAATGAGTCCCTGACCAACGCCTCGGTTTCCGGCTTGGCCCTGCCCGTGCCGCACGTGACGGCCTTGACCATGGCCTTGACGCCCAACACCACATCGTTCACCGTGGCCGACAACAGCCAGTTGAATCTTCCCGGCCTCGTCTACGTGGGCAGCGAAATAATGCGCGTCCAGAAGGGATCGGACGGCCATACCTTGAACGTCATCTATCAAAGCGGCGATCCGGCGCCCTACACCGGCCGCGGCCTGCGGGGCTCCTCGCCCATCTCGCATCTTTTAGGGGAGCCGGTTTCGGACGGCGCCGCGATTTTCTTCGCCCGCTTTATCACCTCCAACGGCATCGTTTCTTCGCAACGGCCCATTCTGGTCTACCGCGTGGATCCCGCGGCGCCCGCTCCGCCCGGAGCCGCCACGCCCTTGGAGCAGAACGCGCAAAGCTACGCCGTCACCTGGACCGCGCCCACGAGCGTGCCGCCCTCGGGCCTCTCGCTCTATGAAATCCAGGAGCGCGGCGGCGATCCCAATGACCTGTCCGCGACGGTCATCTGGCACACGCTTAACTTTCTTTCCGCGACGCAGAACACCTCGCCGGACTTGACCTACATCGTGGGCGATCCGTTCTACCCCGGCGAGACGCCCCGGCCCTCGGGCCAATTCTTCAGCTACCGCGTGCGCGCCGTCTCCAATTCGGGCGTCTATTCGGCGTGGTCGCCCTTGGGCGTCAACGTCAACACGGGCGGCTCCGAGTCCGTCATCAGCGGCGTGAGCAACTACCCCAATCCTTTCGACACGCGCAAGGGCGGTCCCGCCGGGCAGACGACCATCGTCTACACGCTGGGCGCCAATTCCAACGTGACGATTTCGATCTACGATCTGCTGGGCTACTTGGTCAAGACCATGAACTTCTCCGCGGGCAGCTCCGGCGGCTTGGAAGGCCCCAACTATGTCGCTTGGGACGGCCGGAACGGCCAAGGGCGCTACGTTTCCAAGGGCGGCTACATCGCCCGCATCCAGGTGAGCTCGCCCACCGGCAGCGCCACGGCCATCCGAAAAATCGGCGTCATCCACTAAGCCGCGCCCTCGGAAATTCAATTCTTGACTATTTTAGTCAACTATGTTATCTTCCTTATATATGGCACAGTCTCCCGACGTTTTAAACGATTTGGCCAACCAGGACTACCGCTATGGGTTTTCCTCGGATATCGCCGCGGATCAGGTGCCCAAGGGCCTGAGCGAGGATGTCGTCCGGATGATTTCCGCCAAGAAAAAAGAGCCGGAATTCATGCTGGAGTTTCGCTTAAAGGCCTACCGCCACTGGCTGTCCATGAAAGAGCCCGCCTGGCAGAACGTCCATTATCCGGCCATCGACTACCAGGACGTCATTTACTACTCCGCGCCCAAGCCCAAGAAAGAACTCAAAAACATGGACGAAGTCGACCCCGAGGTGCGGGCGACTTTCGAGAAGCTCGGCATCCCGCTAGAAGAGCAAAAAATGCTGGCCGGCGTGGCCGTGGACGCGGTGTTGGACAGCGTCTCGGTCGCCACGACCTTCAAGAAGGTGCTGGCCGACGCGGGCGTTATTTTCTGCTCCTTTTCCGAGGCCGTGCGCGAGCATCCCGAACTCGTTAAGAAATATCTCGGCTCGGTGGTTCCTTACACGGACAACTTTTTCGCGACCTTGAATTCGGCGGTCTTCTCGGACGGCTCGTTTTGCTACGTGCCCAAGGGCGTGCGCTGCCCCATGGAGCTCTCCACCTATTTTCGCATCAACGCGGCCGACACCGGCCAATTCGAACGCACCCTGATTGTGGCCGACGAAGGCGCCTACGTGAGCTACCTGGAAGGCTGCACCGCGCCCATGCGCGACAAGAACCAGCTCCACGCGGCGGTCGTCGAACTGGTGGCCCTGGACAACGCGCAGATCAAATACTCCACCGTGCAGAACTGGTACCCGGGCGACAAGAACGGCAAGGGCGGCATCTACAACTTCGTGACCAAGCGCGGCAAGTGCAAGGGCGTCAACTCCAAGATTTCCTGGACCCAGGTGGAGACCGGCTCGGCCATAACCTGGAAATACCCCAGCTGCATTTTGCAGGGCGACAACTCGGTGGGCGAATTCTACTCCGTGGCGTTGACCAACAACTACCAGCAGGCCGACACCGGCACCAAGATGATTCATCTGGGCAGGAACACGCGCAGCACGATCATCTCCAAGGGCATCTCGGCCGGGCATGGGCAAAACACTTATCGGGGCCTGGTCAGAATCGCCAAGGACGCCGCCAACAGCCGCAACTACTCGCAGTGCGACTCCCTGCTCATGGGCGACCTCTGCGGCGCGCACACCTTCCCGGCCTTGGAGGTCAACAACACCACCTCGCAGGTGGAGCACGAGGCCACCACGTCCAAAATCAGCGAGGATCAGCTTTTTTACTGCCGCTCCCGGGGCTTGAAGCCCGAGGACGCGGTGGGCTTAATCATCAACGGATTCTGCAAGGAAGTCTTCAAGGAACTTCCCATCGAGTTCGCCGTCGAGGCGCACAAGCTCATGAGCATCAGCCTCGAAGGCGCGGTGGGATAAGGCGGGGGAAAAGGCATGCTTCAAGTCGAGGATCTGCGCGCGAACGCCGGCGAAAAGCCGATTTTAAAGGGCGTCAACTTGTCGGTCAAGGCCGGCGAGGTCCATGCCATCATGGGGCCCAACGGCTCGGGCAAGAGCACGCTTTCCCACATCCTGGCGGGGCGCGAGGGTTATACGGTGACGCGCGGCAAAGTCGTTTATCAGGGCAAGGATTTGCTGGCACTGCCTCCCGAGGAGCGTTCTTGGGAAGGCGTGTTCTTGGCCTTTCAGTACCCGGTCGAGATTCCCGGGGTGAGCAACAAATACTTCCTCAAGGCCTGCTACAACGCGGCGCGCAAGCACAAGGGCCTGCCTGAAATCAGCTCCGGAGAATTTTTGAAGCGCATCAAGGAAAAGGCCAAGCTCGTGGACATGAATCCGGCGCTGCTCGACCGCTTCGTCAACGCGGGGTTCTCCGGCGGCGAGAAAAAGAGGAACGAAATCCTGCAGATGGCCGTCTTGGAGCCTACGCTCGCCGTGCTCGACGAGACCGATTCGGGCCTGGACATCGATGCGCTCAAGGCCGTGGCCTCCGGCATCAACAAAATGCGGAGTCCGGAACGCGCCTTCATTTTGGTGACCCACTATCAGCGGCTGCTGGACTACGTGTCTCCGGATTTTGTGCACGTCATGGTGGATGGGCGCATCGTAAAATCCGGCGGCAAGAGCTTGGCCCTGGAGCTGGAGAAAGAAGGCTATGGCTGGGCCAAAGAGGCGCAAGCGGCGGCGGCATGAGCCAGGTTCTGGAGCGGTGCGGCGGACTTCTCGCGTCCTTGGAGCGCGTCAGGGGCGCCGGCTTGCCGAGCCTGGGCGCCGAACGGCTGGACGCTTTGCGGCGCGAAGCCCTCGAAGGCTTTCTTAAAACCGGCCTTCCCGGCCCTAAGGATGAGGCGTGGCGGCTCACCAATCTCGCGCCTATCGCGGAGGAGCCCTTTTCTTTGCCGGAAAAATCGGCGCCGGTTTTGGAGGCGCAGGCCCGCGCCGTTCTTTCGGTTTGGCTGCCCAACAGGATCGTTTTCGTGGACGGATTTTTTTCAGCCGAACTCTCCGCCATTTCTCAGGACAAGGGCGTGAAAATAGGAGTCTTGACGTCGCTGCCTTCGGGTGAGACGGAGTTCTTGGAAAAATTCCTGCGGCTCGCGGCGGAAGGACGCTGCGGCCTTTCGCGCCTGGGCGCCGCGCTATTTCAAGACGGGGTTTTTCTGAAAACGGAACCACGCGTGTCCTTGAACGGGCCCCTGCAAATCGCTTTTTTATGGAGCGCCGCGGACGCTGCCCGCATGAGCCATCCCCTCGTGGCCATTGAGATGGGAGCGCTCTCGCAAGCCGCCGTGATCGAGGAGTCCGCGGCCCTGGGCGACGCGGGAGCCTCTTGGCGCAATCGTAGTGCCGTTATTAACTTGTCTGAGGGCGCCCAATTAGACTACTGCCAGATTCAAACCGGCGGCGCGCGGCGCGCCTTCGAGAGCACGGCCGGGATTGTGCGCCAGGCGAAAGACAGCCGCTTTCATTCCCACGTCCTGACCTTCGGCGGAGATCTCGTGCGCAACGACTTTGAGGCAGTGCTGGAAGGCGAGGGCGCCGAGTGCGTCCTAGACGGACTCTACGCGGCCAACGGGAGCGAGCACGTCGATAACCACACGCTCATTCGGCACGCCGCGCCGCGGTGCACGAGCCGCGAGCTTTATAAAGGAGTGCTGGGCGGCCAAGCCCAGGCCGCGTTTCGCGGCATCATCGAGGTCGCTCCCGCGGCGCAAAGGACCGACGCGATGGTCTACAACAAGAATTTGCTGCTCTCCGAGAAGGGCTGGGTCAACACCAAGCCCGAATTCCGAATTTTCGCCAACGACGTGCAATGCAAGCACGGCTCGACCATCGGCCGCCTTTCCGAGGACGCTTTGTTCTACCTTCGCTCGCGCGGTATTGACGCGGAGCGGGCGCGGGAGTTTTTGATCCGCGCTTTCGCGCAGGAGATGCTGGACTCGGTCCAGCCCGAATCCTTGCGCGCGGCCTTGTCGCGGCGCTTGGGGGCGCCGGCGGGGGACGACTGAGATGCTCGACGTCCGTAAAATCCGCGAGGATTTCCCGATATTGGGACGCACGGTCCATGGCAAGCCGCTCGTTTATCTCGACAACGCGGCCACGACCCAGAAGCCCAGGCCGGTCATCGCGGCCCTGACGGATTTCTACGAGAAGCATAACGCCAACGTGCACCGCGGCGTGCACACGCTTTCGGACGAGGCCACGGCCTTGATGGACGCCGCCCGCCAAAAGACGGCGCAGTTCGTGGGCGCGCCCAAGCCCGAGACCGTGGTCTTCACGCGCAACGCCACGGAGGCCATCAACCTCGTCTCCCATTCCTGGGGACGCAAGTTTATTTCCGCCGGGGACGAGATTGTGCTCACCGAGATGGAGCACCACTCCAACATCGTGCCTTGGCAGATGCTGGCCAAAGAAAAGGGCGCGCGCCTACGCTTTATTCCCGTGACCGAGGACGGTCGTCTGGACATGGCGGCCGCGCAGTCGCTCTTCACTCCCAAGACCAAACTGCTCGCTTTTACGGCCGCCTCTAACGCCCTGGGGACTCTTAATCCCGTTCATGAGCTCATCGCCTTAGCCAAGAGTCGCGGCGCCAAGACCTTGGTGGACGCGGCCCAATGGGTTCCGCACTACCCCACTGACGTCGCGCGCTGGGACTGCGATTTTCTGGCTTTTTCCGCGCACAAGATGCTGGGCCCCACGGGCGTGGGCGTGCTCTACGCCAAGGAAGAGCTTCTTGAGTCCATGGATCCGTTTCTGGGCGGCGGGGACATGATCGAGCGCGTCTCCTGGGAAGGTTTTACGCCTAACGTCCCGCCCTACAAATTTGAGGCCGGAACGCCCAACATCGCGGGCGCGGCGGCTTTCGGCGCGGCCCTGGATTATCTGCGCGGCGTGGGCTTTTCGGCCCTGCGCGAGCACGAGGCGGCCCTGACCAAGCGGACCCTGGAAATTTTTGCCGAATTTCCCTCGGCGACGGTTTACGGCCCGCGGGATCCGGCCGCGCGCGGGGGCATCGTGTCCTTCAACATCGAGGGCGTGCACCCGCACGACGTGGGCACCGCCTTCGATTTGGAGGGGGTCGCCGTCCGCGCCGGGCACCACTGCTGCCAGCCGCTCATGAGCCGGATGAAGGTGGGCGGCACGGCCCGGGCCAGCTTCTATCTCTACAACACGCTCGACGAGGTCGAGACCCTGGGGCGAGCGCTGGCCAAGACCGCGGCGTTTTTCAAGAAACCCGCGGGGGTAAAGTAAGCCATGGAAGGCGACGCCGAGTTGCGGGAGCTCTACCAGGAGGCGCTTCTCGATTACTACCAGAGCGGAGCGCACAAGGGGAAGATTCCCGCCAGCGATTTTTACTCGCACGGCATCAATCCGGTCTGCGGCGACGAGCTGGAAATCACCATGAAAAAAAGCGGCGACGGGACCATCGGGCAAATCCGCTTCACGGGCCACGGCTGCGTCATCAGCCAGGCCTCTTCCGCCATCATGGCCGAGTCTTTGGAAGGCAAGAGCGTGGCGGACGCCCTGTCCTTGGTCTCCGCCTTCAAGGACATGATGCTCTCCAAGGCAGCGCCGGAGAACCTGCCCGGCGACTTGGAGGCGGCCAAGGCCCTGGAGGGAGTTCGCCGCTTCCCCACGCGCATCAAGTGCGCGACCTTGGCCTGGAACACCGTGGCGCAGGGGTTGGCTGAGCGGGGCCAGGCCGAGTTCAAGGAGGGTTCCTGATGCCCGAACAAACGTCGTCTCAAACGCAGGCGTCTTCCGCGCCGGCGGCCGCAATCAGCTTCAAGCAGGTGGGCGAAGCCCTGCAGCCGGTTTTTGATCCGGAAATCCACATGAGCATCGTCGATTTGGGGCTTGTCTACGGCGCGGAAATCAAGGATTCGGAAAAAGACGGCGCCGCGGTCATCGTGCGCATGAGCCTGACCTCGCCGGCCTGCCCCTACGGCCCGATGCTGCTGGCCATGGTGCACGGGGCGGTGGCCAAGATTCCCGGCGTGCGCGACGTGGACGTGAACTTGAGTTTCGAGCCGCCGTGGGACCCGCGCGTGATGGCCAGCGAAGAGGCCAAAGACCAGATGGGGATATTTTAAGGCAACCCCATGAAAATCAGCAGCTCGACCGAATACGCGGCCCGGCTCATGGCGGTCCTGGCCCGTTCGCAGTCCGAAGCCTCCGTGTCCGCCGAGCGCCTCTCCGCGTTGGAGAACATCCCCGCGGATTACGTCAACCAGATTCTGCTCAAGCTCAAGCGCGCGGGCTTGGTGGAAAGCCGCCGCGGCCAGGGCGGAGGCTACGCCTTGGCCCGAGCGCCGCAAGGCGTGACGCTGGGCCAAATCATGCGCGCGGTGGAAGGCCGGATTTTCGAGGGCGTCTGCGAGAAATACGAAAGCGGCGAGCGCGACTGCCGCCACCAAAGCCGCTGCGCGATTTCGCCGGTCTGGCGCAAGCTCGCCGTGCTGGTCGAGTCTTACCTCGACGGAGTGACGCTCGCGCAAATCATGGAGGAGAAACCCGCCGCCTGCGGCGCCGCCGCGGCCGGGACCTCGGGAGGCATGCAATGGACGACGGGCCCGCACTGACGGTCAAGGAAAGGGTGGAGAAGGCGATTTCCCGCGTGCGCCCCTACATCCAGTCGGACGGAGGGGACATTTCGCTCGTGGCTATCCACGAGGACACGGGCATCGTTGAGGTTTCCCTGCACGGCGCCTGCGGCAGCTGTCCCAGCTCTTTGGTGACCTTAAAGGGAGGGGTCGAGCGCGCGGTGCGCGCGGAGGCTCCGGAAATCAAGGAAGTCGTCACCGTCTAGCCCTGAAAACCTTCGACCTGCATACCCACTCGGTCTATTCGGACGGCACGTCCTCTCCGGCCGACGTCGCGCGCCGGGCCAAGGGCGCCGGCGTGGACTTCGTCTGGCTCATGGATCATGACACCGTCTCGGGCGCGGCGTCCTTCGCCGAGGCGGCCGCGGGATTGGGCGCGCGCGCCGCCTGCGGCGTGGAAATAAACACCCGCGAGCGCGATCAGGTGCACATCCTGGGCTACGGCCTGCGCCACCAGGATCCCGCGTTCGCCGCGCGCTTGGCCCGGTGGCGCGCGCGCCGCGTGCTGCGCGCCCGCGAAATCGTCGATCGACTGCGCGGCCTGGGGCTGGACGTCTCCTGGGCGGACGTGGAGTCGCAGGCCAAGGAGACCGTCGGCCGCCCGCACGTCGCGGACGCCCTGAAGCGCAAGGGCATAGTGAAGAGCCGCAGCGAGGCCTTCGAAAGATTTCTATCCAGCGGCAAGCCCGGCTACGTGGAGCCGCGGGGCCCCAGCGTGCAGGACGCCATCGACATTATCCGCGAGTTCGGCGGCTTTGCCGTCCTGGCCCATCCGCGGACGGTTTCCAACTGCGCCGCGCGGATTTTGGAGTGGATGAAGATGGGTCTCGAAGGCCTGGAAGTTTTTTACGCCGCGCACCGGAACTCCGAGACCAAGCGTCTCGTGGACGTGGCCGAAACTCTGGGCTTGGTCGCCACGGGCGGCACGGATTTCCATGGGCCTGGCAGCGGACGGGATGCCGCGCTGGGCGTCCAAGTTCCGGACGAGGTTTACGGCGCATTCTTGGAGCGGCTTTCCCGATGTTGCTGATCGCCCACCGAGGCTACAGCGGCAAGGCGCCGGAGAACACCATGGCGGCCTTCAAGCTGGCGCTTGAAGCGGGCGCCAAGGCCGTGGAGTTGGACGTCCACCAAACCAAGGACGGGCGCCTGGTCGTCATACACGACGGGGACTTAAAACGCGTGTCCGGCGCGCGCCGCAAAATCGGGCGCATGACCTGGAGCGAGATTCGGGCGGCGGACGTCGGCGCGTGGTTTTCTCCGCGCTTTTTAGGCGAGCGGGTTCCGCTCTTGGAGACGGTCCTTGATTTTATCAGCGGCCGCGCCGAGGTGCACGTGGAATTGAAGGCCGGCAGCGGCACGTATCCGGGCGTCGAGGAGCGCTTGGCGGATGTTTTGGAGAAGCGCGGCGCCTGGGCGTGGGCCGCGGTGTCGAGCTTCGATCATCGCGCCCTGCGGCGGATGCGAAAGATTTGCCCGCAGGCCCGCCTGGGCTATCTTTTGGGGCCGACGCTTCTGGCCCGGGCCTGGAAGGAGGCGGCGTTTCTGGGCGCGGAAAGCCTCAATTTGAGCGTGCGCCAGGCCACGGCGCGCCGCGTGCGCGGGTGCCGCAAGCGCGGGCTCAAGATTTTTGTCTATACTGTCAACGACTCCAAAACGCTGGCCCGGATGAAGCGGCTGGGCGCGGACGGGGTCTACACCAATTTCCCGGAGATGACGGCGCCTTAAAACCCATGGCTTTGATCGCGACCGCAGTCGGTTCCCCCAGCAAGGCGGAGTTGGCCGCCGAGGCCGAGAGGCTCTTCGAGAAGGGCCTCCCGGACTTGGGCTACGGGGAGGACGAGATTGAACGGGCCGCCCGGCTTTCCTGGAAAATCAACCGGCTTAAAAAAATAAAAAACGCGGTGATTCCCGCGCACGTCTACCAGCGCGCCGAGGTCATCCACGGCGTGGCCGACTTCGTGGGCGACTCCTACAAGCTTTCCCGGCTCTGCGCCGAGTCCAAAGCCGAGAGCGTGATTTTTTGCGGCGTGCGCTTCATGGCCGAGACCGCCAAGATTTTAAGCCCCGAAAAGCAAGTTCTTCTCCCCGCGCCCGAGGCCGGCTGCTCCCTGGCCGAGAGCATCACGCCGGCGCAGGTGCGCGCCTTGAAAAAGGAGCACCCTGGCGCCCCGGTGGCGACCTATATCAACACGTCGGCCGCGGTCAAGGCGGAGACGGACGTGGTGGTGACCAGCGCCAACGCCGAGAAAATTCTCGCCGGACTTTTCGCCGAGCACGCCAAGGTCGTCTTTATTCCGGACGAGCTCATGGGGCGCAACCTCGCCAAGGTTTTGGGCAGGAAGCTCGGCTCCGAGCTAGTGGTCTGGAAGGGGCGCTGCGTCGTGCATGAGAACTTCGACGCGGCCTCCGTGGCGATTTACCGGCGCATGTATCCCGGAGTCAAGATTCTCGCCCACGCGGAGTGCAGCCCCGGCCTCGTGGACGCCGTGGATTTTGTCGGAGGGACCGGCGGCATGATGGATTATGTCGGGCGCGCCAAAGCCCGCTCCTACATGCTGGTGACCGAGTGCGGTTTTGGGGACCTGGCGCGCTCGCGCTTCCCTGATAAAAAATTCATTCCCATGTGCCGGCTGTGCCCCTACATGAAGGCGACCGGACTTCCGGAAATTCTGCGCGCCCTGGAAAACCCGTCCGCGGCCCAGATTATCGAGCTTCCCGCGGGGCTCGCGCGGCGCGCACGGCGGCCGCTGGACAAGATGTTCGAGATGACCGAATCGGCCAAAGGGGAATGAGCGTGCCTTCCTCGGACGGCGTCTGGACCGGGGCGGTCGGCGAGAAAAATTTCGCGGAAGTTCCCGAGTCTTGGGCCAAGGACGCAGTGCAAGAGCTTCTCAAAGAGAAAAGTTCCGGTTCTCCGTCCCTGGACGGCGTCGGGCTTCTGCTCTACGCCCGAGCGGAGTGGGGGGACAAGAACGCCGGCGCCGCGGCGGAGCAGGCGCTGAGAAATCTGCCGCGCGACAATCCGGCGGGGTTGCCCTCTTTCGAGCCAGGGAGGCCGCCGTCGCCGGAAGAGGCCGCGCGCCTGGCGCCGGTTTTTTGGGACGCCGCGGCCGCCGGAGCCGGTGATTTCCGCGCTCACGCCGAGGCCTTGACGGAATTTCTAGCCAACATCGGCCCGGGACTTGCGCCGGTTTTTGGCGCCGCGGCTTTTCTGCGCGCCGCCGCCGCGACCGAAAAAACATCCTGGCTTGAAAGGGCCCGAGCCGCGCTCGGCGTTCAAGACGCTCTGCCCAATTCTTTGGGCGAAGCCGCGGCCAAGATTTTCGCGCTCTGCGAGCTTTCCCAGATTGCGGCCGCGCCGGAACTGCGTGGCGCCGCGGATGCCTTGGCGCGGGGACTCTTCCAGGAGCTCTGGGACAGGGAGCGCGGCGGATTTTTATCCCGGCCGCCGCAAAACGGCGGCGCCGCTCCGCCCGTCGTTTTGGAGGAGAACGCCGCGGCCTTTGAGGCGGTGTGGCGCGTGCACCACGTCACCGGAAATCCCAATTACCGCAAATGGCTGGCCTGGGGCATGAAGGGTTTGGCCGCGGACGCCCGGGCCCTGCCCGCGGCGCGGCAGGCGGGCTTGGCGCGCGCGGCGGACATGATGGCGCGCGGGCGGCTTTATTTGGAACTCGTCGGGCGGCCCGAAGACGAACAGTCCCGGGCGTTGGTTTTAGCCGCGCTGGCCCGCTACGCGCCGCGCCGCATCGTGTCGTGGATTTCTCCGGACGACAGGGACTACGTCATGGCCCATAAGCTTTCGGCGCCGGGTTATCCCGCGCTTTTCGCCTGCGCGGACTTGAAGCCCGTGGCCTTCGCGCAAAAGCCCGAGGACGTGCCCGCGCTTTTCGGCGCGCTTGCCGCGGCGGCACGGGCTTAAGGCGGGGTATTCGTGCGCGGGCGGAAAAGCCTGCTTCTTGCGGTGGGTGCCACTGCCCTGCTGTCCGCCGCATCCACTGGATTAACCGAACGCCGGCTCTCGCCCGGCGAAGCGCTGCTTATCGTCCTCGTATGCGCCTATTCTTTTTTTTGGTATCTGAGCTGCCGCGTCCATCCCCTTGGCGAGCGCGCCGCTGCGCATCAAGATTCCTCTGCGAGACGCGGCCGTTTATTCCGAAACGGCGCCGTCGTCTTCGGGAAGGCGGCGCGTCAAGATTAAAAATCTCAGGGAGCCTAAATTTCCGAAAATCGCCGTGAAATTTTTAAAAGATCACGACGTCCGGGAGCTTCAGGCTGAAATGGAGGCGCGTCAAAGCGCCCCGCGCGCGCCGGCGTCTCCTCCATCCTCTTAAGAAAACTTACGCAATATCCAGAGAACTCGTTCCCGGACCGTGGCCCTGTGCGTGGCGCCCACATCGGCGCCGACCATGCCGCCCGGCTTCGCGGGGGATCTGGCGTTGGGGGACGATTGTCTGTTCCGTCAAGCGGGCCAGGCAGGAGTTGGGCTACAGGCCGGAAGTCGACTTAAGGGGGGGGCATGCGCCGGGCTATCGCATGGTGCCTCCAGCGCGGAATTGAAATCTAGCGGGCGGCCGCGCCGGAGCAGGCGAAATAATATATTTTGACCGAGGGGTTTTGATAGGCCAGCGCTCCTCCTGATTTTTCGGGGGATTTAAGGAGAAGATGCTCGTCTTTGGCGTTGACCCAGAAGTAATAAGGGCATGGCACGGGCGGGACTCGGTCCATCAAGTCCTTCACTCGCCGGCGCGCCTCCAGGACCGGGCCATCACGCGCGCCGGCGTCCCAATAGCCGAAGGTGTGGAGCCATTCCGAGCCCTCGAATGCCTCGCCGATGTTTACCGTCTGATGATAGATTTCTCCGGAGAATAGCTGGTCGTCTAGCGCGCGCCTCGCCGCAGGCAGCGGCCAGCGCTCTTGAAAAAAATCCTTAACGTTGGCGTGGGAGGTTTTTAGCAGCTGCGCTATCCGCGTGTAATATTCATCCAGGCGGAAGGGTCCCGTTATGGTCGGGGCGGAGCAGGAAGCCTGCGCCGCGGCGGAGGTGTAGAGGGGCAACAACTCGGTGGTTTCAATGGACAGGGACAGGAACAGGGAGTCGGGGGGGGTTTCTTGGCGCACCCAATTTAGGGCTGCCTCGGTGTAGCGGGGCAACCCGAAAAAACGGTAGGTGGCCTCTGCCGCGCTTTTCCGGTAGAACAAGGCCGCCAATAGGATGGCCGCGCAGGCAATGCCGGATCGCTGTCTTGTCCACCACGGTTTTGCCGATAAAAACTCGGCTAAAAGTAAAAAAAGCATCAGGCAGCCGAAAAAGCTTCCCAGTTGAATGTAGTGGAAAGGCTCTATCTGCTTGCCGACGAGGACCTGCAGGTTGCGGCAGAGAAAAACGGCGATCTGCGCGCATATCAGCATCAGCCAAGCCGCCCGCTTGCGCTCGTCGCGTTCGCGATTAAGGAAAAAAACGCCCAAGGCTGCGGCCAAAAGATGCACGATCGTGATCAAATAGAAGCGCCGCGAGGAAACCAGCCCCAAGAGAAGAAGGCTGTCCGCTCTTGCTCGGGGATTCACCAGGTAAAAGGCGAAAAAGGCGTAAAGGGCCAGGGTGACCATGCTGCCGGCGAATATCCAGCAGGCGTTGCGGCGATTGAAGGCGGGAAATCTGAAAATAAAAAGAGCGGCCAGCAGGACCGACAGGGTGGCCATGCCGAAGACGCAAGCGAAGGCGTGGGTAAAGGCCAAAAGGCCGTAGCCGAGGCCCAGCAGAAAGGCGGCCGCGGCGCCGCCCGCGGTTTTGATGAGAAGCCGCCATGTCCCCAGGAAAAGAAGGCACAGCAGGAACAATACCAGGAAATAGCCCGGAATCCTGTAAAAAACCGGCAGCACGTGGCTGAAACGCTGGACAAAAATGGAGCTGAAGCGGAACCAATCAACCCGCCAATTGAAATTGACATCCAGGAGCCAAATATAAATGTCGGGAAACAAAATCGAGAAAAACGCCAAGGGCAGGGCCGCCGCCGTGCGGCCGGACCACCAAAGAAAGACTTTGTAGAACAAAAGGAACCAGAGCGCGCCCAAGATCGCGGACGCTAGAATCCATGAAACCGTCATGTTCCCGCCGCATATCCAGGCGATGGGCCCCATCAGTAAAAAAGGCACGCAATCGTAAAGCCATCCCCATGAATGCCGCTGGTTTTTCCAATAGGGATTGTAGGGGAGGCCGTGCAGCGCGACTTGGCGGAGGCGGCTGGCGTAAAGCGCCTCGTCGTGATAGCGCGTGGCCACCAGTTCCGGCAGCAAATAAGTGAAGCTGCCGTTGGTGCTTAGCTGGGACCATTCCGCCGGCGATTTGGCCCTAAGCTGCCGGCGCAAGAAAATAATGTAGGCCGGGCGAAGACAGAAAACGAGAAAAACGGCGGCCGCCGCGAAAAAGGAGATGCTCCGATCTTTCAAGCCCATCGGCGCCTAGCGCGTCAGGCGTAGGAACCGCGGCGCAGCGCCGAAATGCGCGCGTCGAGCGGCGGGTGGGTCGAGAAAAACAGCGACCAGACTCCGTGGCCGTGGCCGTTTATTTTGAAGGACGAGAGGGCGGGCCCGCGCTTGTCCTCCATGCCCAGGCAGCGCTTCAAGGAATCCAGGGCGTAAATCATGGTGTCCGCCCCGGAGAGCTTGGCCGAGCCCGCGTCCGCGCGGTACTCCCGCCGGCGCGAGACCCAGTAGATGATGGGCGAGGTCAGGAACATCAAGACGCTTTCCAGGGCCATGACCAGGAAGAACTGCGCGAAAAACCCGAGCCCGCCGCCCTCGTTGTCGCGCTCCACGGCCTGCTCGATGGCGAAGGCGATGATTTGAGAGAAGAAGATGACGAAGGTGTTGACCAGACCCTGGACCAAAGTCATGGTGACCATGTCGCCGTTGGCGATGTGGGAAATTTCGTGGCCCAGCACGCCTTCCACGGCTCGTCCGTCCATTTGATTGAGCAACGAGCTGGAAATCGCCAAGAGCGCGCGCTTCTTGCTTGGGCCCGTGGCGAAGGCGTTGACCTCGGGGCTCTGGTAGACGCCGATTTCAGGCAGAGTCTCAAGCCCCGCCCTTTGGCAGAGAGATTTAATCTTGTCGATCAGGTCCGCCTCGAAGCGGCCCTGCGGATTTTTGGGGTCGATGAGCTGGATGCGCATCATGCGCTTGGCGCTCCAGCGGGATATCTGCAGCGAGATGAAGGCGCCTACAAAGCCGTAGAGCGCGCAGATGACCAGCAGCGGGCCGTAGCTCATCCCGCTTGCCGCGAGATAGTGGTTGAGGCCCAGGACCTGGACCAGGATGCCGATGGTGAAGATGACCAGCAGGTTCAACAGCAGGAACAGGAAAATTCGTTTTATCATGATGGCGCCTCTCTGCCCTTATTTTATATCATAAACCGCGCGTTTTCAACGCGGGAAAAAGGAGGCTTTTTTGAACGCCCGATTCGCCGCCCCGACGCCTAAAAACGAGCCCGTCCTGGGCTACGCGCCGCGAAGCCCGGAGCGCACGGCGCTCAAATCCCGCTTGGCGGAGTTGAAGTCCAACAAGGCCGACATCCCGCTCTATATAGGAAGCAAGGAAATCCGCACCGGCAAAACCCGCGAATGCCGACCGCCCCACGAGCGGGCGTTTCTCTTGGGCCGCTGCCACGAGGGCGGCGCCAAGGAGGCCGCGGCCGCCGTCAAGGCCGCCTTGTCCGCGCGCAAGGAGTGGTCCCAAACCCCGTTTGCCGACCGGGCCGCCGTTTTCTTGCGCGCGGCCGATCTTCTGGCCGGGGAGTTCCGGCAGACCTTGAACGCGGCCACCATGCTGGCCCAGTCCAAGAACGCTTACCAGGCCGAAATCGACGCGGCCTGCGAGCTCATTGATTTTTTGCGCTTCAACGTGCGCTTCGCCGAGCAAATCTACGCCGAGCAGCCCTTCTCGCCGCCCGGCGCGTGGAACCGCATGGACTACCGGCCGCTTGAGGGCTTCGTGTTCGCGGTGACGCCCTTTAATTTCACCTCCATCGCGGGCAATCTGCCCGCCGCGCCCGCGCTCATGGGCAATGCCGTGGTTTGGAAGCCGGCCGCTGCGGCGGCCTACACGGCGTCCTTCATCATGGAACTCTTCAAGAAAGCCGGGCTCCCCAACGGCGTCATCAACATGGTGAGCGGACCGGCCGGCGACATCTCGGCCGCGGTCCTAGCCTCGCCTGATTTGGCCGGCGTACATTTCACCGGCAGCACCGGGGTCTTTCAGGGCATGTGGTCCGCGGTGGGGGCGAACATCAAGAATTACAAGACCTACCCGCGCTTGGTGGGAGAGACGGGCGGCAAGGATTTCGTGGCGGTCCACGCCAGCGCGGATGCGGAGGCCGTGGCCGCAGGCTTAATCCGCGGCGCCTTCGAGTACCAAGGCCAGAAATGCTCGGCCGCCTCGCGGGCCTATATCCCGGACGCGCTGTGGCCCCGGATTAAAAAGCGCCTGCGCGAGATGGCCGCGGAAATCACCCTTGGCTCTCCCGAGGATTTTTCCCATTTCATGAACGCGGTCATCGATGAGAAGGCCTTTGAGAAAATCAAGGGCTACATCGCCCGCGCCAAGAAAAACCCGGAGTGCCGCCTGGTTTCAGGCGGGCGCTGTCGGAACGAGGAAGGGTTCTTTATCGAGCCCACGATTTTAGAGACCGGCGATCCGCGCGCCGAGTCCATGGCCGAGGAGATTTTTGGGCCCGTTCTGAGCGTCTACGTCTACAAGGAGAAAAAATACGCCGAGACCCTGGCGTTGTGCGAGAAGACCTCGCCTTACGCCTTGACCGGCGCGGTCTTCGCCCGGGACCGCAAAGCCGTCGCCCTGGCGGAGACCGTTCTTGAGCACGCGGCCGGCAACTTTTACGTCAACGACAAGCCCACCGGCGCGGTGGTGGGCCAGCAGCCTTTCGGCGGGGCGCGGGCGTCGGGCACCAACGACAAGGCCGGCAGCCGCCTGAACCTGCTGCGCTGGGTTTCGCCGCGTGCCATCAAGGAAAATTTGAATCCGCCCCGGGACTACCGCTACCCATTTCTGGCTCCCGACCCCAAATAAAATAGGAGAAATTCCATGTCCAAAATCGCCGCCGTCAAAGCCCGGGAAATCATCGATTCGCGGGGCAATCCGACCATCGAGGTTGAGGTCGCCCTGGCCGACGGCTCGACAGGCCGCGCGGCGGTTCCCTCGGGGGCGTCCACGGGCGCGCATGAAGCCGTAGAGCTGCGCGACGGCGACGCTAAGCGCTACCTGGGCAAAGGGGTCTTGAAGGCCGTCGCCAACGCGCGCGAAAAAATCGGGCCCAAGCTCATCGGGATGGAAGCTTCCGAGCAGAAGAAAATCGACGGCGTGATGATTGAGTTGGACGGCACGGACTCAAAGAAAGTTTTGGGAGCCAACGCGATTCTGGGCGTGTCCATGGCCTGCGCGCGCGCCGCGGCGGCTTCGGCCAAGATGCCGCTTTACCGCTATCTGGGCGGCCCCGAGGCCCGCATTCTGCCCTTGACCGGCTTTAACATCTTGAACGGCGGCAAGCACGCGGACAACCGCGTCGATTTCCAGGAATTCATGATCGCGCCCTGCGGCGCCAAGACTTTTTCGCAGAGCCTGCGCATGGCCTGCGAGGTGTACCACACCCTGAAAAAAGTCCTGCACGACAAGGGCCTGGGCACGGCCGTGGGCGACGAGGGGGGCTTCGCGCCGGATCTGCCTTCCAACGAAGCCGCGCTGGAAGTCATCGCGACGGCCGTGGAGAAGGCGGGCTACCGCCTGGGCGAGGACATCGCCATTTACATGGACCCGGCGGCCAGCGAGTTTTACGAGAACGGGAAATACCGCCTCAAAGCCGACGGCAAGACGCTCGACTCGGCCGGCATGGTGGATATCTACGAGTCGCTCGCGAATAAATATCCCATCCTCAGCATCGAGGACGGCTTGGCCGAGGACGACTGGGAAGGCTGGAAGCTCATGACCAAACGCTTGGGCTCCAAGCTTCAACTCGTGGGCGACGACTTGTTCGTGACCAACCCCAAGCGCCTCGAGCGCGGCGTCAAGGAAGGCGCGGCCAACGGAATTCTCATCAAGCTCAACCAGATCGGCACGGTCACGGAAACCTTTGAGACCATCGCCTTGGCGCGCCAATCCGGCTACGCCTGCTTTTTCTCCCACCGTTCGGGCGAGACCGAGGATTCCTTCCTGGCCGACATCACGGTCGCGGCAGGGATGGGGCAGTTGAAGAGCGGCGCGCCGGCCCGCTCGGAGCGCTTGGCCAAGTACAACCAGCTGGTGCGCATCGAGGAAGAGCTGGGCGCGCGCGCGCAGTTCCCCGGACGCGACATCCTGCGTCCGGCCGTGGCGAGTGGACGCTAAGGCTGCTCCCGCCCAGGGCTCCCGTTCCTTCCCCTGGCTCAACGGCTCGGTGCTCGGCATCGGGCTGGCGAGCCTCTTGGCCGACGCTGGCCATGAGATGGCCACGGCCGCCCTGCCCGCGCTTATGGCTTCCTTGGGCGCGGGCTCGGCCGCGCTGGGACTCATCGAGGGATTTTCCGACGCCTTGTCCGGCTTCGCCAAGCTTTTTTCGGGCTTCTACTCGGACGGCCTGCGCCGCCGCAAGCCCTTGGCCGTCACCGGCTACGCGATTACGGCCGCGGCCATGGGCGGCTTGGCCTGGGCGCAAACCGTGGGGCAAGCCTTTTTTTTGCGCTCCACAGGTTGGCTTGGCCGCGGCGCCCGGGGCCCGGCGCGCAAGGCGATTTTAAGCGAGACGGCCCCGCCCGGCGCCGTGGGGCGCGCCTTCGGCTTCGAGCGGGCCATGGACAACCTGGGCGCCGTGCTGGGGCCGCTTCTGGCTGTCCTTTTCATCGCGCGCCTGGGCCTGCGTCCGGCGCTGGCCCTCACCTTCGTTCCAGGCATCCTGGCCGCGGCGGTTTTTTTGTTCTGGGTGAAGGAGCCGCCGCGCGAGCATCCCGTAGCCCGCGGCCTGCCCGAAGGTTGGCGCGCGCTGCCCGCGCGCTTTAAGCGCCTACTGGTCGCGTCCGCCGCGGCGGGAGCCGGGGATTTTTCCAAGGCCTTGCTCATTCTCTGGGCCGAGGAAGCCTGGCGCGGCCACCTGGGCTTTGCCCGCGCCGCCTTCTTGGCCATGCTGTTTTACGCCGGATACAACGCGGTCCAAGTTGTTTCCAGCTATGCCTGCGGGCATCTCGCGGACAGGTTTTCCGGGACCAGGATTTTATCCCTGGGCTACGCGGCCACTATCGTGCCGGCGGCGCTGCTCCTGCTTCCTGGAAGCGCGCCGCTCAAGTTCGCCGCCGCTTTCGGGCTTTTCGGGCTTTGCTCGGGCGCGTGGGAAACTTTGGAGAGCGCCGCGGCGGCCTGGCTTCTGCCGGAGACTCTGCGCGGGGCCGGCTTCGGGGCCCTGGCCGCGGTCAACGGCGCCGGGGACTTTGTCTCCAGCGCCGCGGTCGGCCTTCTGTGGGTTGTTTCTCCGGCCGCAGCAATGAGCTACGCGATGGCCAGCGCCGGCGCGGGAGCACTTCTGGCCGCGCGGATTTAAGGGCGGCCGCTAATCGGCCCAGGCCGCTTTGCTTGGCTCGGAGGCAGGTTCTTTAAGCGGCCGCCGCGCCGGTTCGAGCGAGGGGATGGAGAGCACCGGAACGGGCGAGTGGCGGATGACGCGCTCGGCCGTGGTCCCCAGGACGAAGCTCTCCCAGAACGGCTTACGGCGGGCCGACAACACGATAAGGTCGTAGCGCTCCCGCTCGACCGCCCGCAAGATGGCATCGGCCACCTGACCCGCCGCGATAATCCGGCCCAGGCCCGCGCAGCGTTCCCTGCCTAAAAGGCGGCTTAAGTGCTCCTCAACGGGCTTGAAGGACGCCGCCTCTTTGGCGACGTTTTCCGCGACGTAAAGGATGGTGGGCCGCGCGCCCAAGAGCTCCGCGAGCGCCAGGGCGTAGAGCAGGGATTTGTCGGCGTAGCTGGAGAGCTTCATGGGCGCCAGGACGCGGGCCGGCCAGTCGTCCGCGAGCGCGCGGTGCACGGTTAGGACCGGGGTGCGCGACACGCGCGCGACCGCCTCCGCGGTGGATCCCAAGAAGAAGCGCTCCAAGCCGCCCCGCCCGCGCGTCCCCATGACCAGAAGATCGGCATCGCCCGATTCGGCCAAGTCCGCCAGGGCCGACTTGGCGTAGCCGTCTTCCACCCGCAGGCCGGCTTGTGGGTAGTCCTCGGCCAAGGCGCGCAACCGGGCGCGCAGGCCGTCGTAGTACTGCCGATCTTTGTCTTGTCCTGGAGCAACGTACATGTCTCCCAGCAGACTTTCCGGCGAGGGTTCGTTGATATTCACCAGGTCAAGCCGCGCGCCGCAGAGCCGTCCGATTTTCTTGGCCGCGGCCAGCGCCGCCGTGGAGGCCTCGGAAAAATCAACGGCCGCTGAGATTTTTTTAGGCGGGAAATTCTCAATTGGTTCAGATAAAAACGGCGGCTTTTGCGTGGGCATGACCAACACCTCCACAAAGTGTTGTTATGCAACACTTATGCCAGAGGAGACCGCGGCATGGCGAGGACGCCAAATTCGCGGAAACGCGGCAGCGCGTTTTAGAAAGCGAGCTGCGCGCCGAGATTCTGCGCCGGCGCATGCTGACAAGTTTGGGGATCGCTTCTTAGATGGGAAGCGGGCCCATCGGAGTTTCGCCGAAACTTGACGGACTTGCGGGCGAAAAACATATAATCTTGCGAATGGTGCACGCGGCAATTCTCCTGGCGGGCGTCGTGGCGGTTGTTTTCGCGGTCCTGATGGCGACGCAAAAATCCCTTTACGCGTGCGCGGTGTGCCTCTTGGCCGTCCTGCTGCAAACCGCGGCCATCTTCTACTTCCTGGGCGCGCCCTTGGTCGCCTTTTTGCAGGTCATGATTTACGCGGGCGCGGTGATGGTGCTGGTCGTGGTCACCATCATGGCCGCGCCCGCCGAGAATGCGCGCGCCGTGAACAAGCCCTCGGCCCCGTGGCTGCTGGCCGTGCTGGGCGTCTTGGCGCCGCTGGGAGAAGCCGCGTGGGCGCTCTCGCGCGGCGAGTTCTCCCAGGGGGTGGGATGGGGCGCCTCCGCCGCGCAGATGCAGGTCGGCGCGGTTTTGTTCGGTCCCTACGCGGTCGCCACCGAGGCCGTGGGATTCTTGATTTTCCTCTCGGCCTTGGCCGTCATCGATTTAAATCGGAGCCGGCCGTGAACCAAGCGGTCTGGGCCGCGTGCTTCGTTCTTTTCGCCGCCGGCCTCTCCTTGCTGGTGTTCCGCCGCGAGCTTCTGGCCATGCTGCTGGGCTTGGAGCTCATGGTCAACGCCGCCAACATCGGCGTGGTCTACGGCGCGAGCCTGGCGGGCGACGCCTCGGGCCTTTCCGCCGCCCTCCTCATTATAGCGGTCGCCGCGGCCGAGGCGGTCATCGGTCTTTCCTTAATACTGCGCGTCTATCAATCCGGGCGCTCCCCGGAGTCGGACGCGCTGAAGGAGCTGCACGGGTGACCGCGGTTCTCCCCCTATCCGCCATTCTGCTTTTCGCGGCGCCTATTTCCGCCATCCTCATCAGCTTTTTCCTGGTCCGTCCCTTCAAGCCCCGCTGGACGCACTGGCCCATCCTCATCTCCTGCGGCGTGGTCGCGGTTTCGGCCGTCCATATCGCGATGCGCGTCTACTCTTCGGGCCCGCTCGATGTCATCGTGGCGCAGTGGATGGTCGCCGGAAACTGGAGCCTGTCCTTCGGCCTGCGCTTGGACGGCCTGTCCTCCGCCGTGCTGGCCATGGTCGCCGTGGTGGGCGCGCTTATCCACGTCTACGCCGCCGGCTACATGGAAGAGGACGAGTGCATGCCGCGCTTTTTCCTGTTCTTCCACCTTTTCTACCTGGCCATGATCGGCCTCTTGACCTCCAACAACTACGTCCAGCTTTATCTCTTCTGGGAAATGGTGGGCATGGCGTCCTATTTCCTCATCGGTTTCTGGTACCACAAGGCCACGGCGCGGCGCGCGGCCATGCAAGCCTTCTTGGTCAACCGCGTGGGCGATTTCGGCTTCATGCTGGCGGCGCTCTTTCTCCTGGCCGCGTTCCCGCAAAGCGGCACGCGCTTCGCGACGGTGTTTCCCGCCGTGGGCAAGGCGTCCCCGGCGCTGGTCTGCGCCATCGGCTACCTGCTGTTCTGGGCCGCGACCGCCAAATCCGCGCAGTTTCCGCTCTATTTCTGGCTGCCGGACGCCATGGAAGGCCCTACGCCCGTCTCCGCTTTGATGCACGCGGCGACCATGGTGACCGCGGGCATCTTCCTTCTGGCGCGCTCCTGGCCGCTCCTCGCCGGCGTGCCGCACCTGCCGCACTTAATCGCCTGGATCGGCGCGGCCACGGCCTTGGGCGCCGGCATCGTGGCCGCGACCAAGATGGATTTAAAGCGCATCTTGGCCTACTCGACCGTGAGCCACTTGGGCATCATGGCTTTGGGCGTGGGCCTGGGCGAAATCGGCGCGGGCATTTTCCACCTCATCACGCACGGATTCTTCAAGGCGGTGCTCTTCTTGTGCGCCGGCAACATCGCGCACGGCCTGGGCAAGCCCACCGCTTCGGTCGATGAGGCCGGGGGACTCATTAAGAAAATGCCCTTGACCTTCGTGTGCTTCACCGCGGCGGCGCTCTCCTTGGCCGGCATTTGGCCCTTCGCGGGCTTCTACAGCAAGGACGCGGTCCTGGACGCCGCGCACGCGTTCAGTCCGGGCATGGGCGTGGTGGCCTCGGCCATCGGCTTTATGAGCGCGTTCTACATTTTCCGCATGCTCTTTTTGGTCTTCCTGGGTCCGCGGCCGCGCCAGACGGGCGGCGAGCACGGCGGCCACCATATTCACGAAGCGGGGTTGTGGATGGGGATTCCCGTGCTCCTTATCTCCGTGGGCGCCGTGTGTGTCGGTTGGTTTGGCGCCCAGCTGCAATCGCTTTTATCCGCGGGCTGGATGGCCGCGGCGGCGCCCACCGTGCCGCACATGAAGGTGCTTGAGGCGTGGCCCAGCTTGGCGCTGGCGTTCGCCGGCGCGGCCGCCTCCTACTGGTGGACCACGATTAAGCCCAACTGGGATTGGGACTGGCGCGAAAAATACACCGCCGTCGCGGCGGTCTTCGCCTCTGATTTCGGCTGGAAGCCGGCCATGGCCGGCGTGGCGCGGGCGGTGGTCGTCCTTTCCAATTGGCTGGGTCTGAGCGTAGACAAGGACTCCTGGGACCGCTTGATTGAGGCTTCGGCCGAGGGCGCCATCGAGGTCGGCGGCGCGGGCGCTGAACTGGCGACCGGCAGCGTCAACGACTACGTCTGGTGGATGGCGGCGGGCGTGGCCGTCCTCCTCTTGGTGGTGATTTTTCGATGATTTTCTCCCCGCTGACGATTTTGTGGGCGCTGCCCATCGTGGGCGGCGTGCTGGCCCTGGCCCTGCGTTCGGGGCGCCGCGCGGGCACGTGGGCGATTTTCCTCTCTTTGGTCACGCTGGCCTTCTGCGCGTTTTTGCCCTGGAAGGAAGGCGCGACGCTGGCCGTGGCCGGACCGGCGTGGGCCTATGGAATCCACTATTCCATGTCCATGGACGGCTTGTCCTGGGTCATGTGCCTTCTGACCGCGTTTCTGACCGTCATTTCCTTGATCGCGTCCCTTGGGGAAGAAAGAAGCGCGGGCTATTGGGCGGCGTTCTTGTTCCTGGAAGGCGCCTTGATGGGCGTGTTCCTGGCCTCCGATTTGTTCCTGTTCTACGTGTTCTGGGAAATCGTGCTCATCCCCATGTTCTTCATCATCGGATTGTGGGGCTCGGCCAACCGCAAGCACGCCGCCGTCAAGTTCTTCCTCTTCACGTTCTTTGGCAGCGTGCTCATGCTGCTGGGCATCCTGGCCCTGGTCACGTTGCGCCACCGCGCCACGGGCGTGTGGAGCTGGGACATGCAGGGCTTGAAAGGCGTGGCCTCGGGGCCGGCCGCCTGGGCCATTTTCGCCGCCCTCGTGGTCGGCTTCGGTGTGAAAGTTCCCATTGTGCCGCTGCACACCTGGCTTCCCGACGCGCACACCGAGGCCCCGGCCGCGGGCTCCATCATGCTGGCGGGCGTGCTGCTGAAGATGGGCGTCTACGGATTTCTGCGCGTCGCCATCCCGGTTTTTCCCGAACTCTCCTGGCATTTGCTGCCCTGGCTGGCCGCGATTGCCGCCATCAACGTGATCTACGGGGCCTTCTGCGCCTTGGCCCAGTCGGACTTAAAGCGCTTGGTCGCGTATTCCAGCATCGCGCATCTGGGGTTCTGCCTCATCGGCGTTTTCTCGCGCACGGCCGAGGGCTTGGCCGGCGGCACGCTTCAGCTCATCAACCACGGCATCACCACGGGGGCGCTGTTCTTGATGGTGGGCATCCTTTATGAGCGCTCGCACAAGCGCGGCATCCGGGACTTCGGCGCCTTGTTCGCCCAGGCGCCCTGGCTCACTTTTTTCTTCAGCTTCTCCATCCTGGCCTCCATCGGCCTGCCGGGCTTAAACGGTTTCGTGGGCGAGTTCATGTCCCTGGCCGGCGCGGCGCGGGTCCTGCCGATTCTAGCCGTCGCCGGCGTCGCGGGCGTCACGCTGGCCGCGGTCTATGCGCTGCCGGCTTACCAGTTGGTGTTCTGGGGTGATCGCGGGCCCTCTTCGGTCAGCCCCCTCGTGACCGACTTGAGCGTGCGCGAGCAGGCGCTCTTGTGGGTGTTGTGCCTGGCGATGCTCTACATCGGCCTTCATCCCTCCGGACTTTTGAGCGTGATCGGCCCGGCGACCAAGGGGTTGGCGCTGTGAGCGCGGCGGTCATGGGTGGTCTTCTGGCGCCGCAAATGATTTTGGCGGCCGGAATTTTGGGCGTCCTGGGCGCCGGCATGGCGGCCTTTAATCCCAAGTTCATCAAGAGCCTGATGGTTCTGGCGATTTTGGGCGCCTTCGCCATAGCCTTTGGCGCGCGGCCCGGCGTGGGCGACGCGCTGGTGAGCCTTGACGGCATCGGATTTTCCTGGCAGCTGGTGTTCTACGCCGCGGCTCTGCCGCTGGCCTTTTTGATGACGGCGGAAAGCGAGGTCGCCCCGGCGTTGGTGCTGGGCAGCCTCTTGGGCTTGGGCCTCCTGGCCGTCTCCGCGAATCTTCTGATGCTCTTTATCGGCCTTGAGCTCATGTCCCTGCCGGCCTACCTGCTGGTCGCGCGCAGCCGCGGCGGGGCCAAGACCGCGGTTGAGGCGGCCATCAAATATTTCTTTGCCGGCGGCGCCGCGGGCGGGCTCTACCTGCTGGGCTTGGCGCTCTACTATTTCACGCAAAAGACCATGTCCTTCGCGGGCGCGGGCAGCCTCGGCGCCGAGGCGGGCGTGGCCCTGATGGGCTCGGCCGCGCTCTTCAAGGTGGGCGCTTTCCCGCTGCACTTCTGGCTGCCGGACGTTTACGAGGCGTCCGATCCGGAGCTGGCCGGATTTTTGTCCACGGCGCTCAAGGCCGGCGGCATTCTTTTGTTGATGCGCTTGGCCGCGCTCTCGCCGGCGGGCCCCTTCGCGCGGGCCCTGCCCTGGTTTGGCGCCGCGACCATGCTCTTCGGCGCGGTCCTGGCTCTGCGCCAAGAAAGGCTGCAGCGGCTTTTGGCCTATTCCTCGATGGCGCACGCCGGCAACATCATCCTGGGCGTAGGCGCCTGGGCGGCGTTGGGCGCGACGCCCGGCGCGGCCGTGGCGGTGTTCTTTTACCTCGCGGCCTACTTGTTCATGAACAACGGCGCGTTCTCCTTCTTAAAGGCCTCGGGCGCCAAGACCCGCGCGGACCTGCGCGGCCTGGGCGCGCGCAGCCCCAAGACCGCCTCGGCCTTCGCGGTCTTGCTCCTGGCCCTGGGCGGCGTGCCGCCCACCGCGGGATTCTTGGCCAAGCTTTTGATTTTCTGGGAGGCGTTCAAGGCGCACCTCTACGCCCCGCTGCTTTTGGCGGCGCTGGGCGCTCTCTTGGCCCTGGGCTACTACCTAGCCCTCTTGAAGGATCTCTATTTCGAGGACGCTCCGGCCGTGGAGCCCCAGCTTGAGCCGGGCCGGGGCTTGGCCGTGCTCTGGACCTGCGCCGTTCCCGCCGCGGTCCTGGGCGTGGCGCCGTGGATTTTGACCTACATGTCGAGGCTCCTGGCGCTATGAACCACTTGAGCGCCATCGCCATAGTCATCGACCTCGTCCTGGTCTTGGGCTTGACGGGATTTTTCGCCAACGCCAACCGGCTCTTGGGGCCGCACCCGGTCCACGAGGGCGACGCGGATATCCCCTTTGAGACCGGCGAGCGGCCCATCGATTCGGCCGTGGACAAGATGTCCGTGCTCTATCACCGCTTCGCCGTGCTCTTCGTGGTCTTCGACGTGGACTTGGCGTTTCTGATGCCGTGGGCGCTCTGCCGCGGCTCCTTGACCGGGACGTTGGTCGTTTCCATGACCGTGTTCACGGGCCTGCTGTTTTTCATGCTGGCGTATTTTTGGCGCAAGGGGGTCCTGGAATGCCGGTAGACGAAGCCGCTCCCGCGGGAGCCGTGACCACGCAGCTGGACGCCGCTCTGGGCTGGGCGCGCAAGTACTCGATTTTCCAATATCCCTTCGTGACCGCCTGCTGCGGCATGGAGTTCATGTCCACCGCCGCCTCGCACTACGATTTGGACCGCTTCGGCGCGGCCTTCCCGCGCTTCTCGCCCCGCCAAGCCGACGTCTTGATGGTGGTGGGAACGATTTCGCACAAGATGGCGCCGGTGCTGCGCCGCATCTACGACCAGATGGCCGCGCCCAAGTGGGTGGTGGCTTTCGGCGTGTGCACCTGCACGGGCGGCTTCTACAACAATTACGCCACGGTCCAGGGAATCGACACCATCGTCCCGGTGGATCTCTACATTCCCGGCTGTCCGCCGCGGCCGGAGATGGTCTTGGACGGCCTAGTCAAGCTCCAGGCCAAAATCCAGAAGCAGCGCTCGGGGATTGGATCATGACCAACGGAAATGGTTTGCGTCCGAAGGATATAGGGGGCAAACCATGATCGCGCCCGAGGTTCGCCGCGTCGAGCCGCAAAAAGTTTTTGAGACGTTGAAGGCCTTGAAGGACGCGGGCTACAACGTTCTGGTGGACATGACCGCCGTGGACTATTCGGCCTGGCCCGAGCCCGGCTCGTCGGACCCTTACGACAAGACCTACCGCATGACCGGCGAGACCAAGGAGCTCAGGAAGCCCCGGCCCATCCCGGCCGCGGCCCGCTTCGACGTGGTTTACCAGGTGATGAAACTTGACCCTGAGACCGGCGCCGACAAGGGACGCGTGGAGCTGCACACGGCCGTGGGCGAGGAGCCCGTGCTGCGCTCGGCGATGTCGTTGTGGCCCATCGCGGACTGGCTTGAGCGCGAGGTGTGGGATATGTTCGGCGTGCGCTTCACCGATCGCCCGGACATCAAGCGGCTTTTGCTTTACGAACAATTCCAGGGCCACCCCCTGCGCAAGGATTACCCCATCAGCAAGAGGCAACCGCTCATCGGCCCGGCGTCGGGAGAGCCCGCGGGCAACCCCAGCTTCAATCACAGCGAGCCGACCGTCAAATATGATTAAAACCGCGCAGGACATCGCCGGCGAGCCCGCGGCCCCCGGCCGCCGCCACCAGACCTATTTGCTCAACATGGGCCCGGCCCACCCGGCCATGCACGGCATCATCCGCCTCATTCTGGAAATCGAGGGCGAGAAAATCGTCAACACCGAAACCGAAATCGGCTACCTGCACCGCGCCTTCGAGAAGCACGCCGAGGTCGAGCCCTGGAACAACGTGGTTCCCTGGACCGACCGCTTGAACTACGTTTCGCCGCTCATCAACAACGTGGGCTACGCCATGGCCGTGGAGAAGCTCTGCGGCATCACCGTGCCCGAGCGCGGGCAGTACATCCGCGTCATCGCCTCCGAGATTTCCCGCATCACCGATCACCTGACCTGCGTCGGCGCCTCGGCCATGGAGCTGGGCGCGTTCACGGTCTTCCTATATCTCATCAAGTCGCGGGAGTATCTCTACCAGCTTATCGACCATCTGACTGGCGCGCGCATCACCACTTCCTACACGCGCATTGGCGGGGTCAAGGGCGACTTGCCGCCGGACTTCAAGGCCAAGTGCCTTGAAATCTTCAAAAAAATCCGCAAGGACATTTCCGATTCCGACAAGCTCTTGACCAAGAACCGGATTTTCGTCGACCGCATGGAGGGCACGGGCATCATCTCCAAGGAAGACGCCCTGGCCTACGCCATCACGGGGCCCTTTCTGCGCTCGACCGGCGTGCCCTACGACGTGCGCAAGGCCCACCCGTATTTGATCTACGACCGGCTCAACTTCGAGATTCCGGTGGGCACCAAGGGCGACAATTTCGACCGCTACCTCGCGCGCCTGGCGGAAATCGAGCAATCCATGCGCATCGTGGAGCAGTGCTTGGAGCAGATGCCCGAGGGCAAGCACAGCCTAGAGCCCTCCGAGATGGAGGAGGCCTACGTTTTTCAGGATCAGGGCAAGCACGGCGACACCGCCCTCCTTTATAAGTACCGGGCCAAGGTGGACCAGACCTTGGAAGGCATGGGCCGGGACGCCGACGGCACGGCGCGCACGCGCGACCGCGGCCATGTCCTGCCGCCCAAGGAAGAGACCTACGGCAACATTGAGGGCCTGATGGATCACTTCCAGATGGTCATGTGGAGCTGGGGCGTGAAGGTCCCGGCCGGCGAGACTTATTTCGCCGTCGAGGGCGGCAACGGGGAGCTGGGCTTCCACATCGTCTCTTCGGGGAGCGACCGGGCTTACCGGATTCGCTGCCGGCCGCCGTGCCTCTACATCATGGCGGCCCTGCCCAAGCTTTTAAACGGCGGTTGGGTGGCGGACATCGTCCCCACCTTCGGCTCCGTGAACATGATCGGAGGGGAGTTGGACCGATGACCAAAGGAAATGGTTTGCGTCCGAAGGGTATGGGAGGCAAACCATGAGCAAGGCCGCGGCCGTGGCGGCGCCCCAGGCGCCCTTTACGCCGGAGCAGGAGAAAATCCTTAAGTCCTGGACCACGCACTACCCGTACCCCATCATGGGGCTCTTGGAAGCCCTGCGCCAGGTGCAGGAGTGGCGCCGTTGCGTCACCCCGGAAGACGAGCGGCACGTCGCGAATATTTTTAAGACCAGCTTGTCCCACGTCCATGGCGTGGCCACGTTTTTCCCGATGTTCACCAAGAAGCCCGCGGGGCGCCGGCGCATCGGCCTCTGCCACGGCTTGTCCTGCGCCATGGCCGGCGCGGACAAGATGGCGCACTGCCTGGAACAGACCTTGGGCGTCAAGGAAGGCGAGACCACGCCCGACGGCGAGTTCAGCTTCGAGGAGATGGAGTGCCTGGGCGCCTGCGACTACGCGCCCGCGCTTTTGGTGGGCGACGATTTAAAAGGCAAGGCCACGCCGGAGCTCATCGCCGACGTCGCGGCCAAGAAGGACGCGCCCTCACAGGACGGCTTTTACCTGGGCACGCCCAAGGGCGTGCCCACGGTGCTCACCAAGAACTACGATAACCCCAAACTGCGCGAGCTCGAAACCTACCGCAAGCAGGGCGGCTACAAGGCGTTGGAGAAGGCCTTGTCCATGAAGCGCGCGGACTTGATCGAAGAGGTCAAGAAGTCCAACATGCGCGGCCTGGGCGGCGCGGGATTTCCGACCGGCATGAAGTGGGGCACGGTGCCGCCCGAGGACAAGGTGCCCGGCCCGCGCTTCGTGGTGACCAACGCGGACGAGTCCGAGCCCGCGTGCTACAAGGACCGGGTCATCATGACCGCCAACCCGCACCAGATGTTGGAAGGCATCTTGATCGCCTCCTACGCCATCGGCGCGAAGAACTCCTTTATCTTCATCCGCGGCGAGTACGGCGTGCAGTACAAGATTTTGACCAAGGCCATCGCCGAGGCCGAGAAGGCGGGCCTCATCGGCGAGGACATCCTGGGCAAAGGGTTTTCCTGCCGCATCCAAATCATGCGCGGCGCCGGAGCGTATATCTGCGGCCTCGACACCGCCCTTTTGGAAACCATGGAGGGCAAGAAGGCTTGGCCCAGGCAGCCCCCGCCGTTTCCTACGGTCGCGGGCCTGATGGGCCAGCCCACCGTGGTCAACAACGTGGAGACCTTGTCCATGCTCCCGCCCATCCTAAACGAGGGCGGCGAGGCCTTCGCCAAGCTGGGCGTGCCGCGCACCGGCGGCACCGGGGTCTACAGCGTCAGCGGCCACGTGGCCAAGCCCGGCATCTACGAATTTCCCATGGGCTCGCCGCTTTCTAAGATCGTGGAGGCCGCGGGCGGAGTTCCCGGCGGAAAGAAGTTGAAGGCCGTCATGCCCGGCGGCGCCTCCACGCCTCCGGTGGACGCCACGGAGTTGGAGATGCCCATGGATTTCGACGGGCCCAAGAAGTTCGGCACGTTTTTGGGCGCGGGCGGCGTGGTGGTCATGGACGAGACGGTCAACATGGCCGAGGTGGCGCACAACACCGAGCGCTTCTTGTCCCACGAGTCCTGCGGGCAGTGCACGCCCTGCCGCGAGGGCAGCAACTGGACCGTGCGCATCTTGGAGCGGCTTTTTTCGGGCGGCGGCGTGGCCGAGGACCTGCCCAACATCACCCGCATGGGCGAGAACATCACGGGCAAGGTCATCTGCGCCCTGGGCGACACCGTGGGCGCGGTGGCGCGCGCGTACCTGAAGAAGTTCCCGGAAGATTTTGAATCCTACCTTTCCGGAGCCAAGAAGAATGGCTAAGTTCACCTTAAACGGGAAAACCATCGAGGCCGAGCCGGGCGTTCCGGTCTTGGAGGCCGCGCTGCAGGCCGGCGTCGATATCCCCTATTACTGTTATCATCCGGCTCTGGGCAATCCCGGCAACTGCCGCATGTGCGTCGTGGAAGTCGAAGGCATGCCCAAGCCCGCGGTGTCCTGCCGGCTTCCGGTCAAGGAAGGCCTAGTGGTGCGCTCGGACTCCGAGGCCGCCAAGCGCTGGCAGTCATCGTCCTTGGAGCTGCACTTGGTCAACCACCCGCTCGACTGCCCGGTCTGCGATCAGTCCGGCGAGTGCGGGCTGCAGGACTACTATTTGAAGGTCGGACGCTACCAAAGCCAGGTGCGCGAGGACAAGGAGCACAAGGAGAAGCGCAAACAAATCGGCGAGCACGTGATGCTCGATCAGGAGCGCTGCATTTTGTGCACGCGCTGCACGCGCTTTACCGAGGAAGTCACCAAGACCAACGAGTTGGGGGTTTTCAGCCGCGGGCACAAGGAAGTCATCGATTTGGCTCCGGGAAGAACCTTGGACAACGCCTATTCCGGCAACGTGGTGGACGTCTGCCCCGTGGGCGCGCTGACCGACCGCGATTTTCGCTACAAGGTGCGCGTGTGGTATCTGGACAGGACGCCGTCGATTTGCCCCGGCTGCTCGCGCGGCTGCTCAATCGAGGTGCACACCAACACCACGCGGCCCTGGCATTTCGAGGGCCGGCGCGTGGTACGTTTGAAGCCGCGCCATAACTCCGAGGTCAACGGCTACTGGATGTGCGACGAGGGCCGCTACGGATTTAAGAACCTGGACGAGGATAGAATCGGCCGCGTCATGCAGTTAAAGCCCGCCAAGACGGAGCTGCCCTGGGATGAGGCCTTAACCGGGATTGCCCGGGCGCTTAAGGGCGGCATCGAGGCCAAGGGCGCCAAGGGCCTGGCGGTCATCTCGTCCGGCATGCTCTCCAACGAGGATTGGGCCGAGTTTAAGAAGCTTTTCGTGGATGCCTTGGGCGTCACGACGTTCTTGTTCAAGCCCGAACCGGATCAATTGGGCGAGGAAGACGATCTTTTAAGGAAGAAAGAGAAGGTTCCCAACTTGAAAGGCGGCGAAGCCTTGGGTTTTGGCGCGAAAATCGCCTCGGCGTCCTGGGGCGACCTCGCCAAAAAAATTCAGGCTAAGGAGATTTGGGGCCTCTACATCATTGAGCGCGACGCGGTTTCGGTTTGGGCGCAACATTCCCGCGAGGGCGCGCAGGAGCTTTTGTCGCGCCTGGATGTGAGCGTGTTCCAGGGCCCGCATAAGACGCAGACCGGCGATCATGTCGGCTACCGCCTGCCCGCCACGGCCTACGTGGAGGAAGACGGGCACTTCACCAATTTCGAGGGCAAGGCGCAGGCCTACCGCAAGGCCTTGGAGCCGCTGGGCGCGGCGCGGCCGGACTGGAAAATTTTCAAGGATCTGGGCGAGCGCCTAAAGGCCAAGGACTTGGAGATGGAGGCCGCGGCCAGATGAGCGAAATGGTCATTCAAGTCCTCTGGCTCTTCGTCAAGGTCGCCTTTGCCGTGGCTTTCGGCATGAACATCGCCGGGCTTTTGGGCTGGGTGGAGAGAAAGCAAAGCGCCGTGATGCAGGACCGGGTCGGCGCCAACCGGGCCGACATCTTCGGCATCACGATCCTGGGCCTCTTCCATCCGCTGGCCGACGCCCTGAAGATGCTCACCAAGGAAGATTTCGTGCCGGCCAAGGTGCACAAGCCATTCCACGGGCTGGCGCCCATCATCGCGCTGGGCTTCGGCCTTTTGTGCCTGGCGGCGCTGCCTTTCGGCGGCACCGTCTCGGTCGCGGGTCGGCTGTGGGATTTGCAGCCCATCGCGAGCCCGATGAGCCTGCTCTTTGTCTTGGGGCTTTTGTCCATCGGCGTGCACGGCATTGTGATGGCGGCCTACGCGTCCGGCTCCAACTACGGGCTTTTGGGCGGGCTGCGCGCCGCGGCGCAGATGATTTCCTACGAGGTCTGCCTGGGCGCGGCCCTGGCCGGCGCCATGTTCATCTACGGGACGCTTGATTTGCAGCAGGCGGTCATCTGGCAGGGGCGCCTTATCCACGGCTGGCTGCCGGCCTGGGGCATTTTCCTGCAGCCCCTGGGCTTCATCCTCTTTTTGACCGCGGGCGCGGCCGTGACCAAGAGGGCGCCCTTCGATATCCCCGAGGGCGAGTCCGAAATCATCGGCTACCACGTGGAGTACTCGGGCATGAAATTTGGCATGTTCCTCATGACCGACTTCATCGAGTCCATAGTCATCTCGGGCCTGGTCGCGGCGGTGTTCCTGGGCGGCTGGCAGATTCCCTGGGTCCACCTGACCGGCATGGCGGGCGGCGTCCTGATGGTGGTCTCCTTCTCGGTCAAGGTGCTCCTCGTCCTTCTGCTTTTGATGCAAATTCGCTGGACGTTGCCGCGCTTCCGCTTCGACCAGGTGCTCGATTTGGGCTGGAAAAAAATTTTGCCCTTGTGCCTGCTCAATTTCATCGTGACCGTGTGGGGGGTTTACCTGTGGCGATAACGGTTCGCAGCGTCGAGCGTCCCAAGCACAATTTTGCGGAACAAATTTATCTGGTCGAGGTCTGGAAGGGCCTGCTCATCACCTTCCGGCATCTTTTCGTGAACCTGGCCCGGCACACGCTCTACGCTCTGGGCCTCAAGAACGGCGAGCCCGGCGCGGTCACCATCCAATATCCCGAGGACCCGGCCGTGCTGGGCCATCGCGCGCGCACCCGCCACCGGCTCTTAAAGCGCGCGGACGGCGCGCCGCGCTGCACGGCGTGCCTGCTGTGCGAGACCATTTGCCCGGCCAAGTGCATCCACATCACCGCCGAGGACAGCCCGGACGTTATAGTGGAAAAGCGCGCCAAGACCTTCGACATCGACTTGGGCCTGTGCATTTTCTGCGGCTACTGCGCCGAGGCCTGCCCCGTCGACGCCATCCACATGGACGCCAACAAGGTGGAGCTCTGCACCTACGACCGCAAGAGCCTCATCTGGACCATCTCGGACATGATGGGCGACACGCAAAAAGATCCCGCCGCTTCGACATGAACCTGGTCCGGGCGCCAGGCCTGGCCGACGTCCTCGACATCGTCTGCGTCACGCTCATCATCTATTCCTTTCTAGTGTGGTTCAAGCGCGCCCGCGCCGCCTTCGTCGCGCGCGGGCTCTTGATTCTGGCCGGCTTCTACGTTTTCGCGCGCCTGATGGGCATGCGCATGACCATCTGGATTTTCCAGGGCTTCTTTGCGGTCCTCATCATCGCCATCGTGGTCATCTTCCAGGAGGAAATCAGGCACTTCTTCGAGCGCCTGGCCCTGTGGAGCTTCAAGCGCAGCGGCGACGGGACGGACTTCTCGCGCGAGCTGGAGATTCTGGTGCGCACGGCCGGAACTTTGGCCCACGCCAAGGTGGGCGCGCTTATCGTCGTCAAGGGCCATGATCCGCTTGAACGCCACGCCGAGGGCGGGTGGAGCCTAAACGGCGAGATTTCCGAGGCGATTTTGGAAAGCATCTTCGATTACCATTCGCTGGGCCATGACGGCGCGGTGCTGCTGGAGAACGGCCGCTTAACGCGCTTTGGCGCGCACCTGCCGCTTTCGCGCGATTTCGCCAAGCTCTCGGGATTCGGCACGCGCCACGCCGCGGCCCTGGGCTTAGCCGAGAAGACCGACGCCCTGTGCGTGGTGGTAAGCGAAGAAAAGGGCACGGTCTCCATCGCGCGCGATGGAGGCTTGCGCGCCTTAGACGGCCTGGAGGATCTCCACCGGGAGCTTGAGTCCTTTTATCTCGCCAAGGCGCCGGCGCCCCTGCCCAAGGACGTCTTGCATTTCGTCCGGCACAACACGCGCGAGAAGCTCATCGCCCTGGGCATCGCCGTGCTGCTCTGGATTGTGCTGGTCGCGCCGCGATGAAGACGGCCTTCCACGCCAAAAGGCTTTTGCGCTACTTGAAGGACAACGCGGCGCGCCTGCGCCCCTTGGTCGTGCTGACCCACGACCATCCGGATCCCGATTCCCTGGCCAGCGCCTGGGCGCTCTCGCATCTGGCGCAGCACTACGCGCGCATCCGCTCGCGCGTGGTCTATGGGGGGATGGTCGGCCGCTCCGAGAACCGCCTCATGATGGAGCGCCTGGAAGTGCCGGCTTTCTCGATTAAGAAAGGGGAGTTGGCGCAGGCGCCGCACCTGGCGCTGGTCGACACCCAGCCGCCCTTTAAGAACAACCGTTGCCCGCCGCGTCGCCACCCGCAGATCATCGTCGACCACCATCCGCGTCACGCGGACACGCAGGGCGACTTGGTGCTCATCGACGAGAGCGTGGGCGCCACCACCACGATTTTGGCCGAGGCCATCCTGGAAAGCGGCATCCGCGTGCCCACGCGCCTGGCCACGGCGATTGTCTACGGCATCGGCTCCGAGACTCAGAACCTGGGGCGCGAAGCCGGCGCGCGTGACCTGGCGGCCTACCGCGCGTTCTGGCCCAAGGCGCAGATGAAGGCGCTCTGGCGCATCAGCTACCCGCGCCGCCCGGCTTTTTTCTTCTCGACCTTGGGCCGCGGCATCAAAAACGCCTTTGTCTGCCGCGACGTGGTCGGCGTGCACTTGGGGACTCTTCCTAACCCGGACTTGGTCGCGCAAATCGCCGATTTTCTGCTGACCTTGGAGGGCATGCGCTGGTCCTTGGTGACCGGGCGCTACGCCGGACGCCTGCACGTCTCGCTGCGATCTTCCGATCCGGGCGCGGGCGCGGGGCGGCTCCTAAAGCGCCTCTTGGGCGGCGGCAACCGCGGCGGCGGCCACGCCATGATCGCGGGCGGCAGTTTGGAGGTCGGCGCCTCGGCCGCAGAGGCGGATTGGCGCCAGGCCGAGGAGCATCTGGCCGGGGCGTTCCTGAAGAGCCGGGGAATGAACGAAGAGACGACGCCCCGGACGCACCCGTTTAAGACGGACCTTTAAGCGGATGCGCCGCGGCGGCGCTTGATTTCCGAGATGACCGCGGGCAGGACCTCGTAGACGTCTCCCACCACGGCCAAGGTTGCGATTTCCATCATGGGGCAGGCCGCGTCCGTGTTGACAGCCACGATGTTGGCGGAAGAAGCCATGCCGGCCAGGTGCTGGATTTGGCCCGAGATGCCGCAGGCCACGTAGAGCTTGGGGTGCACGGTGCGGCCGGTCAGGCCCACCTGGTGCTTATACGCAATCCATCCGGCGTCGACGACCGCGCGGCTGGCGCCCACCGCGGCGCCCAAGGTCTGGGCGAGCTCCCGGATGAGCTTGAAGCCCTCCGCGTTGCCCAGGCCGCGTCCGCCCGAGACGATGCGCTCGGCCGCGCCCAAATCGATTTCGCCGCCTTCGTCGGCCTTGAAGGAAGCGACTTCCGTGCGCGCGGACGCTGCAGGCGCCGCGAAGGGGACGACCTGGGCGCTCTGGCCGGCTTGGGCCGCGGCGGCTTCGAAGGCCATGGGCTGCACGGTCAAAATCTTCACGTCGGACTTGAAGGCCAACTCGGCGACGATGTTGCCGCCGTATTGGTAGCGCTTGGCCGAAAGATTTCCGCCGGAGCCCGAGAGCTCGCAGATTTCCGCGGCCACGCCGGCCTTTAAAAGGACCGCGAGTCGGGCCGCCAAGGAGCGGCCGGCCACGGACGCGGCGATAAGCACGACCCCGACGCCTTCCTGCTTGGCCAAGGCGGCCACGGCCGACGCGTAGGCCTCGCCCACGAACTGATCCAAAGCCGCGTCCGAGACGGCGTGGACTTTTTCCACGCCGCGCGCGCCCAAATCCCGGGCGAAGTCCTGGGCCTTGGCGCCAAAGACGACGGCCGAGACCGCTCCGCCGGTGGCGGCGGCCGCGGCCTTGCCCGCGGAAATCAGTTCATAAACGGCGGGCGGCAGCTTGCCGCGCTGGGGCAAAGCGGCGATGAGAACGTTTTTTTCTCCGGGCATCAGATTAGCTTCCTTTCGATGAGAATGTCCACGAGCTTCTTGGCCTTGTCCGCAGCCGTGGCGCCCTCGACCTTCATGCCGGCGGGCCGCGACGGCGGCGGGCTTTGGCGCGACACCGAGGTCTTGGCCCCGGCGGCGCCGACTTCCTCGGGCTTCAAGCCCAGGTCGGCCGCGCTGAACTTGGCGACGGCCGCTTTCTTGGCCACCATCTTGCCCTTCAAGGAGGGCAGGCGCGGCTCGTTGATTTCCTTGATGGTGGAAATCGCGGCGGGGAGCTTGACCTTCACGGTCTCAACGCCGTCTTCCATCGCGCGCCACACCGCGGCCGAGCTCTCGTCGACGGCCTCGATTTTCTTGACCGAGAGAACGCCCGGCCAGTCGAGCCACGCGGCCACCAGGCCGCCCACCATGCCGGAGTTGCCGTCATTGGTGTTCTTGCCGAATAAAACCAGGTGCACGGGCTTTTGCGCGTGCAGCTTCTTAATCGCCGCGGCCAAGGCGAGGCTCGTGGCGTAGGAGTCGCCGCCGTCGAACTCCGGACCCGTGACAATCGCGCCGGCGTCGATGCCGCGGGAGATGGCCTCGCGCGGGGCGGCCTCGGCGGCGTCCGGCCCCAAGGTCAGCGCCGTGGCGAAGGAGCCCGGCACGCGCTCTTTTAAGCGCACCGCTTCCTCGACGGCGTACTCGTCGAAGGGATTCAAGCCGTAGGAAAGGCCGGCGGTCTTGACCTTGCCGGTGCCTGAATCCACCGAGACCGAGGTGGTGGCTGGCGTGTGCTTGACGCAAACGACGATGTTGAGCGGCATAGTGACTCCTTAGCTTTGCGACGATTATGCCAAAACGGTGGTTGGGGCAGGATTCGAACCTGCGTAGGGCATGGCCCGACGGTTTTACAGACCGTTGCTTTTGACCGCTCAGCCACCCAACCGAAATACTATTTTACAACTAAATCAACTACTTTTTTAGTTCCACTCAAAACGCTGTTTTCGGAGCGTAGGGGAATCGCAGGGGTTTCTTGCAGGTTCTCCCGGCCTAAGAGCTGGATGGTCGAGCGCCGGATTCCCTCCGTCACGTGCGTATAGCGCTGCACCATGGTCAGGCTCTAGTGCCCCAGGTATTCCTGCACCGTCCGGATGTCCGCCCCTTTGGAAATAAGCTCCGTGGCGAAATTGTGCCGTATCCCATCCAGTAGAATTGAGACGTTCGTTAGCCGTTAGATCTGTTGACATCTCATCCCCCCAATGGAGTTCATTTAGGGAGGATAGATGCGTTCAAAAAAGAAGTCGTTGAAGAAGCAGTGGGCCGTTTCCGAGAAGTTGGAAATCGTGCAGGCAAGGCAGAGTGGGTTGACGCTGGACGAGGTGAGATCGCTCTACCGCGTTTCGCCATCGATGGTTTGCGGGTGGTTGGCGAAGTAAGAGAAGGGCGGCATCGCCGGGCTTGAAACTCAGCCGACGGGAGGAGCCGCGCCGGCGCGAAGCCAACGAGTTGAGGCCGCCGAGCGGTTGGTAGACGGAATCAAGAGGGCGGACCCCGACGCCGGCGTCGGGAAGGTTCAGGGAGAATTGTCGCGGCATGGCTTTCTAAGCCTGGCACGTGAGACCGTGCGGCGCCTGCTGCGCGGGAAGGGACACGGCCCGATCCTGGGTCGAAGCCGGCGGAGAAACCGGCCGGCGAAGGTGAAGAGCTTCGAGCGCGCGCTGCCCAACGAGTTCTGGCAGACCGACATCATGAGCTTCATGATCAAGGGCCAGTACCGGGTGTACGTGATCGGGTTCATGGACGACCACAGCCGGTTCATCGTCGGGTGGGGTCTTTATCGGTTCCAGACGGCCAAGAGCGTGCAGGAGGTGTTCCGCGCGGCGATCGAGAAACACGGGCTGCCCAAGGAGGTCTTGAGCGACAACGGGCGGCAGTATTATTCGTGGCGGGGCAAGAGCCAGTTCACGGAGATGCTGCTCAAGCTCGGCATCCGGCACATCCGCAGCCGGCCGTACCACCCGCAGACGTGCGGGAAGATCGAGTCGTTCTGGCGCAACGTGATCCAGGAATGCCTGGCGAGGAACCCGCTCGGGAGCTTCGAGGAGGCGCAGGCCAAGCTCGGCGAATACGTGGAGTATTACAACTTCAAGCGGCCGCATCAGGGCATCGAGAACGTGACGCCATCGGACCGGTTTTACCGGGTGGCGGACCAGGTGC
>Ga0307372_10000120_pt1 | contig 125869 bp, 100 predicted proteins | sample OX1MG_FD_202533 | JGI IMG/M metagenome (GOLD analysis project Ga0307372, IMG submission 202533) | Soil microbial communities from Risofladan, Vaasa, Finland - OX-1 | ecosystem: Environmental > Terrestrial > Soil > Coastal area > Acid sulfate soil | place: Finland: Risofladan, Vaasa... | reverse complement strand
TAAAAACGGCTTTCAGGCACAAAACGAAAACAGGAATTCGCGGCCCAACAGGCCGAAAAGGCAAAAAATCCGCTCGGAAACGAAAAGCGAGTCAGGAATCCAGGGTTTTTCCGCAGCCTGTAAAGCCGCGTTTGAAGGCGGCTTCCAGCGGGCGGGCTGAAGCCCGCCGTCTTCAAAGGACGAATTGAAGCAGAGAAGCGGCTCACTTCACGACAAGGTTGACCAGCTTGCCGGGGACGACGATGGCTTTGACGATGGTTTTGCCGGCGGTTCCGGCTTTGATTTTTTCGTCGGCGAGGGCGGTATCGCGCATGGTGTCCTGATTGGCTTCTGCCGCGACGCGAATTACGGTACGGAGCTTGCCGTTGATCTGGACGGGAATTTCGATTTCGTCTTCGCGGGCGAGGGCCTCGTCGAATTTGGGCCAGGGGGCGCGGAGCAGGTCGCCCTGGCCGCCGATTTGCTCCCATAGTTCGCAGGCCAAGTAGGGCGCGAAGGGCGCGAGGAGCAGGACGAGGTCGCGGAGGATCGCGGCGAGGATGGGGCTGGGGACTTCTCCGGCGGCGATCTGCGACTCGGCGGCGGTGAGGACGTTGACCAGCTCCATGATGGCGGCGATGCAGGTGTTGAAGTGCCAGCGTCCGCCGAAGTCTTCGGTAATTTTGCGGATGGTCTGGTGGAGCTTTCGCTGGAGGGCCTGCGAGGTCGCGGTGGGCTGCGACGAGGTGCCGTCGGCGGCGCGGTCGGCGTGGCGGGTGACGAAGCGGAAGACACGGCCGAGGAAGCGGCTGACTCCGGCGACGCCGTCCTCCTGCCAGTCGAGGTCGCGGTCGGGTGGGGCGGCGAAGAGGGCGTAGGCGCGGGTGGCGTCGGCTCCGTAGCGGGCGATCATGTCGTCGGGCGAGACGACGTTGCCTTTGGACTTGGACATTTTTGCGCCGTTGCGGATGACCATGCCCTGGGTGAAGAGGCGGGCCACAGGCTCGTCGTTTTTGACGAGGCCGAGGTCGCGCATTACTTTCGTCCAGAAGCGCGAGTAGATGAGGTGCAGGATGGCGTGCTCGACTCCGCCGATGTACTGGTCGATGGGGAACCAGTAGTCGATGGCGGCGCTGTCGAAGGGGGCCTTGTCGTTTTTCGCGCTGGTGTAGCGGTAGAAGTACCAGGAGGAGTCGACGAAGGTGTCCATGGTGTCGGTTTCGCGTCGGGCGGGGCCTCCGCATTTGGGGCAGGTGGCGTGGACGAACTCGGGGAGTTTGCCGAGCGGGGAGCCTCCCTGCTGGGTGATCGCGACATTTTCCGGCAGGAGCACGGGGAGCTGCTCGTCGGGGACGGGAACGATGCCGTCCTTTTCGCAGTAGAGCATGGGGATGGGCGTGCCCCAGTAGCGCTGACGGCTGATGCCCCAGTCCTTGAGGCGGAAGGTAACGGTGGCTTTGCCAAAGCCGTGCTGCTCCGCGAAGGCGGCCATTTTGTGCTGGGCTTCGACGTTGCCGAGCGAGGTGTAGTCGCCGGAGTTGATGAGGAGGCTGTTTTCGGCGGTGAAGGGGAGGATGGACTCTTCCTTTTCGCCATCGCCCTCGGGCGTGCGGTGGGGCAGGACGACGATGCGAATGTCGAGGCCGTACTTCTTGGCGAACTCGTAGTCGCGGTCGTCGTGCGCGGGCACGGACATGATGGCTCCGGTGCCGTAGTCGAGCAGGATGTAATTGGCTACCCAGATGGGGAGGCGCTCGTTGCTGAAGGGATTGACGGCGTAGTGTCCGGTGAAGACGCCGTGCTTTTCGATGGCGCCGACGTCGCCGTCTTCGCGCGCCTTTTTCTGCTGCTCGAGCAGAGCAGTGACTTCGTCGGCGAGGCGCGGGTTGGCGGCGGCGAACTCTTTGACGAGCGGGTGCTCGGGCGCGAGCTGAATGCTGGTTGCGCCGTAGATGGTGTCAATGCGGGTGGTGAAGACAGGGATTTTTTTGTTGAGGGTTACGGCACCTTCCAGTGCGGGTAAGACGGCGGTTCCGGCGTGGCGCGACGGATGCTCGTCGGCTTGTTCCGAGTCTTCCACGGCGAACTCGACCTCGGCGCCCTCGCTGCGTCCGATCCAGTTGCGCTGCATGGTGCGGACCTTCTCCGGCCAGCCGTCGAGTTTGCTGAGGTCGTCGAGCAGCTCCTGGGCGTAGTTGGTGATGCGAAGGAACCACTGCTCGAGGTCGCGCTGCTCGACGAGGGTTTCCTCGTGGCGCCAGCAGCGGCCGTCGATGACCTGCTCATTGGCGAGGACGGTGGCGCACTCGGGGCACCAGTTGACCTTGCTTTTTTTGCGGTAGGCGAGGCCGCGCTCGAACATGCGGATGAAGAACCACTGGTTCCAGCGGTAGTAGTCGGGCAGGCAGGTGGTGACCTCGTTGCGCCAGTCGTAGGCGAGGCCGAGGCGGTTCATCTGCTGCTTCATGGCGGCGATGTTCTGGATGGTCCACTGGCGCGGGGGGGTGTTGTTCTTGATGGCGGCGTTTTCGGCGGGGAGTCCGAATGCGTCCCAGCCCATGGGGTGAAGGACGTTGTAGCCCTGCATCCACATATAGCGCGCGAGGGCGTCGCCGATGGCGTAGTTGCGGACGTGTCCCATGTGGAGCTGTCCGGAGGGGTAGGGCAGCATTTCGAGCACGTAGTACTTGGGCTTGCCGCTGGAGGCGGGCTCGGCTCCGTAGAGGTCGGGGTTTGCGGCCCAGAGGTCGGCCCATTTGGGCTCGATTTCAGCGGGCGTGTAGCGCGGCTCGCGGGGCGAGGACGGCACGGCGGAGGCTGATGGGGCAGCGGGAGTATTGTTCTTGCTGGTGGACATATTCCCTTCCATTGTAAAGGGAGCTTGGCGCACGGGCGGACGCGCTTCGCGCTCCCGCTCCAGTTGGTGGTGGGCGATGCAGTATGGAATGGTAGGATAGGTGCCGTTGATTGTGGCGCGCGAGCACGCACGACAATGCGGCGCGGCGGAACTTTCCCTGAGGTGAATGCGGATGAGACGTGAGTTGATTTGCATGCTTCTAGTTGCGGTGGCCGGAGTGGCGCCAGTGAGGGCGCAGCAGAAGTACAAGTATCCGTTTCAGAACCCGAATCTGCCGGCGGAGAAGCGCATCGACAACATTCTGTCTTTGATGACCATTGACGAGAAGATCGACGCGCTGGGTGTACAGACGGGGGTGACTCGGCTGGGGATCCCGAGCTACGGAGGGTCGGAGGGGATTCACGGTGTGGTGCAGCGGGGTTACCCGAGCCGTCACATGGCGCGGATAACGACAACGCAGTTTCCGCAGCCGCCGGGCATGGGCGAGACGTGGAACCCGGGGCTGGTGGAGCAGGCCGGCGAAGTGGAGGGGTACGAGGCGCGGTTTATTTCGCAGACGAAGAAGTATCACCGGCACATTCTGATGCTGTGGGGGCCGCAACTAAATCTGGCGCGCGATCCGCGCTGGGGACGGCTGGAAGAGGTGTATGGTGAAGACCCCTTCCTTACGGGGACCATGGGGGTGGCGTTTATTCACGGCCTGCAGGGCCCCAATCCCAAGTACTGGCTGGCGGCTTCGCTGATGAAGCACTTTATGGGGTACAGCAGGGAAAAGGGCCGCAACAATTCATACTCGAACTTCGACGAGAGGCTTTTTTGGGAGTATTACTCGGTGGCCTTTCGCATGGGTTTTGTTGAAGGTGGCAGCCGCGGCGTGATGGCCTCCTACAATGCGTGGCAAGGGAAGCCGATGGACATCAATCCGGTGCTGCGCAGTCTGGTGATCGACAAGTGGGGCGCGGATGTTGTGTCGACCGACGGCGGCGCGGTTGCGAACATGGTGAAGTACTTCAAGATATTTCCGACACAGCAGCAGGCGGTGGTGGCGTGCCTGCGCGCGGGCATCAACCAGTTTCTGGACAAGTACAAAGAGCAGGTGAAGGCGGCGCTGAAGGATGGCGAGATCAGCGAAGCGCAGATTGATGCGCTGCTGCGGCCCAAATACCGTGTCACGCTGAAGCTGGGGTTGCTGGATCCGCCGAGCATGGTTCCGTACGCGAAGATCAAGGATTCGCCGGAGCCGTGGAATACGCCACACGACCGGAATATATCGCGGGAGATGGCGCTGGAATCGGTGGTGCTGTTGAAGGACAGGCATCACTTTCTACCACTGAACAAGGCGAAGGTGAAGTCGATTGCGGTGATCGGGCCGCTGGCGAACAGTGTGCACTGGGACTGGTACGGGGGTATTCCGCCCTATGCGGTGACGCCGCTGGAAGGCATCAAGTCCGAGGCCGGGCCGGGCGTGACGGTGAATTATGCCAAGGACAACACGGACGATGCGGCGGTGAAGGCGGCGCGGGAGTCGGACGTGGCGGTGGTGGTTGTGGGGAACGATCCGACATGCGGGCCGAACATGGCGCATGAATGGAACAAGGATGGTTCAACGAAGCCGTGCCCATATCCCAGTGAAGGACGCGAGGGGCGTGACCGGACGAGCATCACGCTGGAGCAGGAAGCGCTGGTGAAGCAGGTGTATGCGGCGAATCCGAAGACGGTGCTGATTCTGGTTTCAAGCTTTCCGTATGCGATCCACTGGTCGGAGGAGCATGTTCCGGGGATTCTGCACATGGCGCACTCGTCGCAGGATGAAGGGACGGCGCTGGCGAAGGTGCTGTTCGGGGATTACGATCCGGGCGGGCATCTGGTGGAGACGTGGCCGCGGTCGCTGGATCAGGTACCGCCGATGACGGACTACAACATTCGCGACGGGCGGACCTATATGTACTTCCGTGGGAAACCGCTGTATCCGTTTGGGTATGGGCTGACGTACACGAAGTTCCGCTATGCGCATATGAAGCTGAGTGCGAAGCAACTGGCGAGGGACGGCGAAGTTACGGTGAGCGTGGAGGTAACGAACACGGGAAAGCGCGTGGGTGATGCCGTGGTGCAGCTGTATGTGGCGTATCCGAAGTCGAAGGTGCAGCGGCCGCGCGAGCAGCTGGTGGGGTTCAAGCGGGTGACGGTGGTGCCGGACGAGTCGGCGACGGTGCGGATTCCGCTGAAGGCTTCGCAGCTGGCGTACTGGGACGTGACGGAGAAGGGCTTTGTGGTGGAGGCGACTCCTGTGACGCTGCTGATTGGGGACTCGTCGGCGGACATCAAGAGGTCGAAAACGATACCGGCGATGTAACGAGAGCGCGCAGAGTGCTGAGATTACGGGCTTCGTCGCCTTCTTCATCGACGGGTGTTTCGGCGATGAAGGCGCAGTGGGCGAAGCGCGAATCGTTGAGCAGGCGGCGGAAGGGTGCAAGGCCCATGGTTCCCTGGCCGATGTGCTGGTGGCGGTCGAGTTTTGAGCCACGCGGGGCCTTGGCGTCGTTCATATGCCAGACGCGGACGTCGCGGAGGCCAATGGTGGAGCGGATGAGTTGGACGGTTTCTTCGTAGCCTTCGTCTGAGACGAGGTCGTATCCGGCGACGTGGCAGTGGCAGGTGTCGAGGCAGGCGGCTACGGGCGCGACAGGCTTGAGGCGGGCGATGAGCTCGGCGACCTGCTCGAAGCTGCCGCCGAGGGAGAATTCGGCTCCGGCGGTGTTTTCAATGAGGATATGGAAGTCCTGACCATTCAAGCTGGGGCCGGCGAAGTCGATGGCGGAGGTGGCGGCGGCGATGGATTCGGCGGCGAGGCGCAGGCCTTCTTCGCGGGTGAGTCCGCGCCAGGAGCCAGGGTGCAGGACAAGGTATTCGGCACCGAGAGCGAGAGCACGCTCAACCTCGCCACGGAAGGCGGCGATGGATTTTGTACGGACCTCAGCGGACTGGCTGCAGAGGTTGACGAGATAGCTGGTGTGGATGACGAGCGGGGATGTGTTGTATTTGAGGCGGAGCTCATGCATTTTGGCGCAATACTCGACAGGAATAGGCGCTGCGCGCCACATGCGGGGGCTGGAAGAAAAGATTTGAAAGGTATTTGCGCCGATGGCATGGGCGCGTTCAGCGGCCATGAAGACGCCGCCGGAGGTGGACAGATGGATGCCGATACGAAGTTTTTTGGGCCTGGTCACGTGCGAGGTTCCTGCACTTTAGTTTATAAGTCTGCTTGACGGCGGGGCCAGCGAGCGGCGAATCTCGGAATGGCGTTAAAAACCTAACAAGGATGATTTGCGACGATGCAAACCACTGTGACAGCGGCGAAGCTGATTGGGCCCGAGCATACGATGGAGAACCCGGTCGTTGTGATCGAGGATGGCGTGATTGCAAGCATAGCATCGCGCTCGGGGGCCGAAATCCCCAAGGGGGAGCATCTGGATTTCCCAGGATGCACACTTACAGCGGCGTACTTTGATGTGCACTGCCACGGCAGCGCAGGGCATGACGTGATGGAGGCGACTCCGGAGGCGTTTGCGCGAATCGGGCGGTTCCTGGCGAGTCATGGCGTGGGCGCGTACTTTCCGACGACGGTGACGATGCCGATGGATGCAACGCTGCGATCACTGGAGGGAATGGCGAAGTTTATCGGGAAGCATGAGGGCGGCCCGCGCGCAATGGGGATTCATATTGAAGGCCTCTTTCTTTCGCCGAAGAAGAAGGGCGCGCATCCGGAACGGCTGCTGCTGACGCCGTCCGTAAAGGTGTTTGACCAGATGTGGGAGGCGTCGGCGGGGACGATCAAGCTGATGACGATTGCGCCGGAGCTGCCGAATGCGCTGGAGGTGATTGCGCGGGCGACGAGCCTGGGAGTGCGGATCAGCATGGGGCACAGCGACGCGGATGCGGCACAGGCCAAGGCTGGAGTGAAGGCGGGCGCGGCGTCGGCGACGCATACATTTAATGCGATGCGGAGCTTTGATCACAAAGCGTCCGGGATCGTGGGCGAGGTGCTGACGAATGAGGATCTGTACGCGGAGATGATCTGCGACGGTTTCCATGTGGATCCGGCGGCGGTGGAGATTTACTGGAAGTGTAAGGGGCCGGAGCGGGCGATTTTGATTACCGACGCGATGGTGGCGGCGGGCATGCCGGACGGCGATTACAAGCTGGGCGAGCTGGACGTGAAGGTGATGGGTGGGAAATGCGTGCTGGACGCGGATACGCTGGCGGGGAGCACGCTGACGCTGGACCGTGGGGTGAAGAACTTTGCGGCGTTCACGGGCGCGGGGATTGATGCGGTGACGCGGCTGGCGAGCCGGAATCCGGCGCGGATGACGGGCCTTGATGGGGAGCTGGGTTCGCTGGTTGCGGGGCGGTCGGCGGACATTAATGTGTTGTCGGCAGAGAATGATGTGGTGACGACGATTTTGCGCGGTGAGCGGATTTCTTAGCTGCGTAGATGGCGGGCGCGCCAGAGTGCTCCGGAGACGGCGTCGACGGCTTCGGGGAGAATCTGCACGGTGGGGGCGGAGAGGCGGATGGTCTCAGTCATGGCGTCGCGGACGAAGGCGACCTTGTCGAGGATTCCGCCGATGAAGGCGATGCTGGGCATGGGCTGATCGGGCTCAAGCGCGCGCACCTGACGGAAGGCCTCGGCGGCGTCTTCGCCGAGCAGACGGCCGCCGCGGATGAGGACTTCGAGAGCCACAGCGTCACCCTCTTCCGCACACTTCACAACGATGGGTGCGAGCAGGGAGAAGTCGGCGCCGGAGTGGGCGATGTTGATGACTTCGGCGAGTTCGCTGACTTTCCAGAAGGCGACGACGCGATTGAGGAGGGGTGTGGGACGACAGAAGTCCTTTGCGCGAAGCGCAGCGCGGAGAGCCTGATGTCCGATCCAGTAGCCGGCGCCCTGGTCGCCGAGCATGGGGCCCCATCCGCCGACGGTGAGGCGATGTCCGGTGCTGGTACGGCCGAGGATGTTGGAGCCGGTTCCGGCGATGACGAGGACGCCCGCGCCGCCGGGGAAGGCGGCGTCGAGAGCAATTTCCTCATCGCCGCAGACCTCGATCCTGCCTCCGGCGCAGGTGGAGATGATCTGGCGCATCCAGCCGTTGGTTTGCGGCAGACGAAGGCCGGCGGTGCCGACGCAGGAAGCCGTGAGCTGGCGGAGGTCAATGCCGCTGATGCGGGAAATTTCGGCGAGCAGGGCGGAGAGGTTTTCCTGCGCCTGCTCGATGCTGACGCGGAGAGGCTTGATGCTGCCGCCGGTGGCGCGGGCGAGGACGCGGGTTTCGTCTCCGAGAAGGGCCGTGGTTTTGGTGCCGCCCGCGTCGAGTCCAAGATAAAAAGCCATTACTGTGCGGCCTCCCCGCGCAGAGCCTTGGAGAGAATCCAGGGGTTGCCGTCGACCTTAGGGGCCCTGAGGCCGAGGATTTTTGCGATGAAGGGGTAGACGTTGACGTTTTCGAAGGGCTTGAGGGTGGTTCCGGGGCGGATGTCGGGGCCTTCAGCGAAGAAGATGGCGCGCATGGAGTTCATCTGAAAGGGATTGTACCCGTGCTCGCCAACCGGAGTGAACTCCTTTTGCCCGGGTGAAGGGGCGTGCGCGCGGATGAGATGCGGGCCTTCGGCGAGGATGATGGGATCGCCCTCGCGTGGATTGCTGCTGTAGTGCAGCTCAGCGGGAACGTGGGCGCGGCGGTAAACCTTGAAGTCCGCATCGGCGGCTTTGAGCTGCTGGTAGGCGTGATCGGCTTCGGCTTCGGATTTGGGATACAGGAGCGGGCCGACGGTGGTGAAGTCGTCGAGGTCGGCGTACTTGTCGAGGTTGATCCAGTCGCCCTGCACGCGGGCCATGCCGTGGTCGGAGAGGATGATGAGGTCGATGGGGAGATGGAGCGCGTTGAGCCTGTGCTCAAGAATGCCCATGAGCTTATCGACATGGTGGACGGCGTCGCGGACCTGCGGGCTGTCGGGCCCGTGGAGATGTCCCTGGTGATCGACATTGGGGTAGTAAAGGGTGATGAAGTGCGGACGCTGGGCGGCGGGGAGCTTGAGCCAGGCGATGACCTGATCGATACGCTGCTGGTCAGGGTAGTTGTTGGTGTAGTGCAGATAGTAGGTCGGGCGCTCGCCGGCGATCTTAGCCTCGGAGCCGGGCCAGAAGAAGCAGGCGGTGCGCATGCCCTGCTGCTCGGCCAGGGACCAGAGGGGAGTGCCCTTGTACCAGGAGCCATCGGTGACGGTGGCGGCATTGCGGTAGGAGTAGATCTGCTTGCGGGCGGGATCGTAGAAGGTGTTGGCGACGATTCCGCTGTGCTCGGGGTAGAGTCCGGTGATGATGGCGTAGTGGTTGGGGAAGGTGAGCGACGGGTAGGAGGGGACCATGCCGTTGGGGGCGCTGGCGCCGCGGCGTCCGATGGCGAGCAGATGCGGCGCGCCGTAGAGACGCGGGTAGTCGTAGCGGAATCCATCGAGCGAGACGAGGACGACGTAATGCTTGCTGCGCTGCGCGGGCGCGTTGGGGCCGTTAGCGACGTGGATGACGGGGGTGACGCCGGAGCTTGAGGAGCGTGCCTGCTGTGCGCGGGCCGCAGGAGCGAAGGGCGCGAGAGCAACCGCGAGAGCTGCGAGAAGAGCGAGGCGGCGAAGCAGGCGCGGCATGAAGGGTCCTTTCAGGGGCAGTGTTGCGGGCGGCCAGGCCGCGGGCATTCAATGAATCAGAAAAGCCCACGCGGCAATGAACAGGCCGGCGGCACCGAAGGCCATTCCGAGATACCAGTAGGCGCGCTGGCGCGTGAGCAGAGTGATGGATGTGATGACGAGGGCGATTTCAAGCAGCGCCTCGCCGAGGTCGAAGCGGGACGCGTGGCGCTCGGCTTTGGTTACCTCATGCTCGAGCTCAGTGGCTTTGGCCTGCTCCTGTTTCAGTTCTTCGCTCCACTTTGCCAAGTGGGCTTTGTAGGTGGCGGTAACTTTGGCTGTGGCTGCGGAGTCGCGGACGGGCAGGGTGGTGAGCAGATCGATGGTGAGCTGCGTATTGTACTGGCGAATTTTTTTGGCCTGGTAGAGGTTCCACTGGTCGGTGGCACGGGCCTGCTGGAGAACCGCCTCAGTGTGGGTGCGGTGTCCGAGCACGGTGGTGACGGCGACGAGCACCGCCAGCAAGCTCATGGTAAAGCTGACGGCGCGCAGACTGTTTTCTCGCGCCTTTTCGTGCTGTTCCTGGAGTTCCTGTGCTACTGATGTTTCCATGGGATTGCCTCGGCCGCACCTTAGTGTACGAGGGAGCGAGCGGCGGAGTCGAGGAGCGGCCGCGGGTAGCTACTTCTTTTTCGAAAGCTCCATGACCTGGGAACCGGCGAGGAGGAACGCGCCGACTCCGTAGACGTAGCTGGAGGTGGGCTGGTAGACGCCGGGGGCGGCCCCGACGGGCTGAATGCAGCCGAGGCGTCCAGTGACGTAGATGTGCCGGAGCAGTCCCTTCCAGCCTTTTTTGACGACGGGCAGATAAGTGGAGCGCTTGAGCAGATGATGGTTGATGCCCCAGGCGATGGAGTAGACGAAGAAGGCTGAGCCCGAGACTTCAGGCAGTGGGTAGGCCTGCGCGTCGAGCAGGCCGGGACGCCAGAGTCCGTCAGAACTCTGAATCTGGGCGATGCGGGCGGCCATCTGGCGGAACTGCCTTACGTATTTTGGGCGGGAGGGGTAGCTGGCGGGCATCTGCTGGAGCACGCGGGCGAGGCCGGCCATGACCCATCCGTTGCCGCGCGACCAGAAGAGCTTTTGGCCGTTGGTCTCGTGCTTGTTGAGGAAGGTGGCGTCGCGGGAGTAGAGGTGCTGGTGGGTGTCATAGAGCAGGTTGGAGGTGATCCACCACTGGTGATCCATGTAGTTGAGGTAGGAGATGTCGTGGGTGGCGCCGTAGAGCCGCGCCCAGACGGGAGGCGCCATGAAGAGGGCGTCGCACCACCACCAGACGGGTTTGGAGGGGTTGTCGGGTAGCGTCTTGAGAGTATCGAACTGCGTTTGGACGGGGATGATCATGCGCAGCTCGTGATAGTCGAAGTAGAGGCCGAAGTAGGTCTGGGCGATGGCCTGATCGTCGGCGACAGATGCGCGTGGGCCGGTGGTCCATTTGAATTGGTTGCCCATGTCGAGCATGGCCTGCTGGTAGCGCGGCTCGGGGAGCGAGTGCGCGGCGGCCATGAATCCGTCGTAGAGCGCGGCGAAGGTCCAGTCCTTACTGAAGTTGTGCTGCGCGCGCTTCAGTTCCCAGTCAGCCACTTTACGCATGGCGGCGGCGACAGCGGGCCGTCGAAGCGCGGGGGAAAGATCGGCCAGAGGCGGCGTGTGGTCGAGTGAGTCGCCGATTCCAGAATTAGCGGCAAGGCTGGATTGGTGCGCGGGCTGCGCCGGAGGTGTGGTCTGCGCGTCGAGGCCGGGCAAGCAGAGAATCGCCGATGCGGCGATGAGCAAGATAGTGGTCCGCATAGCGAGCATCGTAAACCAATTGCGGTGTGAAGGGAGCGGGGAAGGGCAAGGATGGCGGTGCGGCGTGAGGAAGGGAAGCGCGGGCCGACACGAAGCAGGTGGAGGGTATATGCTGCGATAGAAGAGTATGCGAGGTTGTGCTTTTTCTTTGGTTTTGGTTTGCGCCGCGAGCTTTTTCGCGGGGGCGCAGACGACCGGCGCGTATGAGCGCGGGGTGGCCGCCTTCAATGTTCATCATTATGCGGAGGCCTTGCCGCTGTTTGCGCAGGCGGAAAAGGAGGCTCCGGGCACGACGGATGCGCCGCTGTACGAGGGCAAGGCGCTGGCGGACCTGGAGCGGTTCAAGGAAGCCGATGCGGTGCTGCGCGCGTATGCGGGGAAGCATCCGAATTCCGCAGATGCGCTCTACATTCTGGGCTATGTGCTGAATCGCGAGGACAAACCGGCGGAGTCGTTGCAGACCTATACAAAGGCGGCACAACTGAGTGCGCCGAAGTCCAATGACCTGAAAATTGTAGCGACCGACTACGTGCTGCTGAATGATTATCCTGACGCAATCAAGTGGATGCGGCAGGCGATTGATTTTGACCCGAGGAATGAGTCGGCCTGGTATGGGCTGGGGCGGTGTTATTACTCGCAGAGTTCTTTTGGCGACGCGGAGAAGGCGTTCCGGTATGCACTGAAGCAGGCACCGACGGACCTGCGCGCGCAGATCAATTTGGCGTTGACACTGGAGATGCTGAACGAGCCGGTGAAGGCGGACAAGGAGTATCGCGCGGCGATTGTGCTGGCGGATGCGGCCCCGCACACGGACCAGTGGCCGTATCTGGATTACGCATCCTTTCTGCTGGAAGAGGGCAGGGCGGCGGAAGCGATTCCACTGCTTGAAAAGGCGATCGTGATTGCGCCGCAATGCGCGAAGTGCCATGGGAAGCTGGGGCGCGCACTGGAGGCAACAGGGAAGAAGGAGGCTGCCGTGACGGAACTGGAGAAGGCAGTGGCGCTGAATCCCAAGGACGCGCACCTGCACTATGCTCTGGGGCATGCGTACCGCGCGGTCGGCATGATGGACAAGGCGAAGAAGGAGCTGGCGATCACGGCGAAGATGTATGCCAGCAAGGATGGATCCAAAAACAAGTCAGGGATGGAGTGATGCGTCGAGTTTTGATGGCGGCGTTGGCCGGAGTACTTTGCGCGGGAGCGCTGGGTGCAGCGCAGACGAGGCCTGTGCAGGAACGAACGGTTCTACAGAAGGCGCGGAGGTATGTGGCGGCCAGGCAGCTGGAGGAAGCGAATGAGCTGTTGTCGGACTATGCGCAGAAGCATCCGAAGGCGGTTGCCGTGCTGGTGGAACTGGGCAAGGTGCAACTGGCGCAGAAGCTGAGCGACGATGCGATGCAGTCGTTTGGCGCGGTGCTGGCGATTGATCCCCATGAGCAAGAGGCGCGCGCGGGTGAGATACGGGCAGTGGTGGAGTCCGCACTGGCGGACCGGAATGCGGGCGATAACAACAGCGCACTGAGCTGTCTGGTGCGGGGTTTGAAGGTGGTGCCGGATTCGGTTGATCTGCTGGTGGATTTTGGGATTCAGGCGGACGCGATGCAGATTTATGTGGACGCGGACAAGGCCCTGACCCAAGCGCACGCACTGGAGCCGGAGAACGCGAAGGTGCTGTATGCGCTGGCACGCGTGCAACTGGATGAACAAAAGATGCCGCAGGCGGAGGCGAATCTGAAGGGGTACCTGAAGATGCGTCCCGAAGACGCGAGCGCATATTACGGGCTGGGGCATCTGCTGCACATGCTGGACAAGGAAGCGGAGGCGAAAAAGGCACTGGAGCAGTCGATTGCGTTGCAGCCGCGGCAGACTGAGTCGTATTACGATCTGGGCGAAATAGCGCTCAACGCGCATGAGGACGCGGCGGCCAAAGCGGAGTATGTGCGGGTGCTGGCATTGGATCCTGCACATGGAGGAGCGCTGACCGGGATGGGCGAGGTTGCGTTCCGCGCGAAGGACTATTCGGAGGCAGAGAAGTATTTCCATAAGGCCGTGCTGTATGCGCCGGACTACGTAAAGGCTCACCAGTACTATGCGATGACGCTGGCCAAGCTGGGGCAAAGGACGCAGGCGAAGCAGGAGTTTGCCGCGGCGCAGAGCCTGGCCTCGGAGCAGAGCCGTACGAGCGGGGGATATCATCTGCTGACGCCGCCATAGAGCGAGTTGAGTACGAGAGCCCCTGGCGGGGAACTTGGCGTGGGCGGAGTCCATGCCGGGAAGTTGCAGTCAGGGGACATTTTATGGGGTGAATTGCCGTAAAATGTAACCGCTTTACTAATCTTCTTGACAGACGAACTTGCGGGGTGATATTTCTTCGTACCGTTTGTGCACCTCAGCCCATGTAATCGGTTTCATGCTTTGATGTCATCGTTTACATAGAGTTGGCCTTATTCAGGGCCGCGCAAAAGGCGTAGTAACAGCCCAAAAACAGGGCCGGTACTGTGATCGGCAAAGAGTTGTTCCGCAACAGGGACGCAAATATTTAGTTGGCAGTCGGCAGTACCCAAGGTCATGTGTCAGATAGTGGCTCAGCAGTGCTTTTCAGGAGGTTGTATGAAATCGATTACGCATGTCTGGAGATGGGCAATATTCGCGGTTGCGATGTTTGCCCTCCTCATGCCTTCAGCAAAAGCCCAGACGGTATACGGGAGCATCACCGGAACGGTGACCGATCCCACCGGAGCTGTCGTGCCCAATGCGAAAGTCGTGGTGCGCGGGGAGGAGACCGGAACTACTTTCAACGGGCAAGCAACGAGTGCCGGCGTCTTCAGATTCACGCAGGTGCCGATCGGCGCTTACGACATCAAAGTAACGGCTCCGGGATTCAAGGTCGCGCAGATTAATAAAGTCCAGGTCAACCTGCAGATTACGACTTCAGTGGATGTCAAGCTTCAGGTGGGCACCGCGGTGCAGAGTGTGACGGTGAATGCCAATGCGCTCCAGCTTGATACATCGAGTTCCGATGTATCTGGTTCCATTTCAGACGAACAATACAACAAGCTGCCTCTGGCTTTGGGCGGTGTGGGTGCTCTGCGTTCGCCCGAAGCGTTCATTTTCCTTTTGCCGGGCAATACCGGCCCCGGAACGGCGAACAGCCCCAACGGCATCTTTTTCAGCAAGATTGCCGGCGGGCAGGATTACGGCGCTGAGGTACTGATTGATGGTTTGAGCCAGCAGCGCAGTGAGAACGGCTCCTCGTTCGATGAGGAAGCCCCGTCCGTGGACGCGCTGCGCGAGTTGACGGTGACGGAAGCGGTGCCTCCCGCGGAGTACAACCGCACGACGGGCGGTATTGAGAACTTTGTGACCAAGAGTGGAACCAATACTTATCACGGAAGCGTGTACGACATCCTGCGTAACACGGCGCTGGATGCAAATGGGTGGTTTAGCAACGGCTACAAGGCTCTGAATTGCTCGGGTCCGAACAACACGGCAGCATGCCGGAAGACCTACGCGACTCCGGTTGACCGGAAGAACGACTATGGTGTGACGTTTGGCGGTCCGGTATGGATTCCCAAGGTCTACAACGGACACAACAAGACCTTTTTCTTCTTCTCGTGGGAGCATCTCAATTACAACCTTGGCGCCACAACGACTGCGACGGTGCCAACACCTGCCGAGCTTTCCGGAGATTTCTCCAACCCGGCGCTCTACAACCCGAACAACGTTGTTGGAACGAATCCTTGTGACAATTCGCCGGTGTATCAAGGAGAAATTTTCGACCCGACGACAACCAAGACCGTGAACGGCGTGGAATGCCGTGAGCCGTTTACTGGCAATAAGATTCCCCAGTCGTATTTCTCTCAGGCGTCCGTCAATGCCCTGAATTATTTCCCGGCACCTACCAACAATCAGGTTTTCAACAACTATATTTTGTCCAGCGTTTCGCCCATCGCGAATACCACGCTTACCCTTCGCATTGACGCGAACATCACGCAGAAGAGCCACCTGTGGAGCTCCTACAGTTCGCGCGACAACAACCGCGTGTCGGGCACGCCGCAGATTCTGCCTTACCCGATCGACCCGAGAACCTGGAAGCAGGATTTTGAAACCCACTTCTGGCGTCTCGGCTGGGATTACTCTTTCAGCCCGACGCTGCTGAACCACTTGATCATCGGATCGAACCGCAGCAACAGCATCAACTATGCATATCCGATTTTCGATAAGATCAACTACTCGCAAAAGCTGGGGATCGGCAATGCGGACAGCTTTAACTTCCCGGTTCTGACCAACGGAGTAACCACTCAGGAAGGTATGCCGAACAATGGTGACAACATTGATAACGGCCTGCGCCTGGTGGAAAGCATCAACTGGCAGAAGGGCGCGCACTCCCTGACTTTCGGAACGGATATCCGTTATCAGCAGTATTCGCCGATCAACGGCAACTCGCCTGTGATCAACTTCTGCAGCCAGCAAACGTCTGCTTATTCGGGCTCGGGAGCGAATGGAAACGGTTTGGCCAGCGAGCTGCTGGGATACGCCTGCAACGGAAGCCAGAATGTGATCGCGCACCAGTCGCGCTGGATTTCGTGGTACTACTCCGGCTATGTACAGGACGACTGGAAGGTCAACCAAAGCCTTACGCTGAATCTGGGCGTGAACTACAGCGTGGATGTGCCGCGTCATGAAGCGCAGAACTTCACGTCGAACTTCAGCCCGACGGCGATCGATCCTACGTATGGAGTTCCGGGCGCGCTGGTGTTCGGTACGACATGTCACTGCAATGCCAAGTGGGCCAATACGTATTACAAAGACGTCGCGCCGCGCGTAGGTTTTGCCTACTCTCCGCCATGGCTGAATAACAAGACGGTGATCCGCGGCGGCGCCGGTATCCTATACGGTCCGCTGCAGTATCTAGACTTTGGCGGATCCATGAACGCGGGTTACAAATCGAGTCCGGTTTTCCCGTCCCAAAACGGGTTTGACCCCTCGTTCCAGATCGACTCTGGGTATCCTGCCTTTCCAAAGCCGCCGATCCTAGCCCCGGGCTTGTATGACGGGAAGTTCCTTCCCGGTTCGTATATCGAGAAGAGCGCAGGCCGTCCGGCTGAGATTTACGATTGGGACATGCAGGTACAGCAGCAGGTGATGCAGAACCTGATTCTGAGCATTGGTTACGTCGGCAGTGCAGGACAAAATCTGCAAGCCAACAACCAGAACATCAACAATGTTCCGTATAAGAAGGAGTTCGCGACCGGCGGGAATACACTCAACGCAAACCTGATGGGCAATCCTTACGGGGTGGCGACACCCTTCAACGGATACTTCAACCTCTGGGGCAATGGAGTGAAGATTCAGCAGGCGCTTCGCCCGTTCCCGCAGTATGACTTCATTGACTCCGGATGCTGCCTGCAGTCCACCGGGCACTCCAGCTATGAAGCGTTGCTTGTATCGCTGAAGGGGCAGTTCAAAAACCTTACGCTGCAGGGTTCGTATACCTGGTCGAAGAACGAGAATGACTCAGACAGCACAATCAACGTAAACCCCGGTCAGCCTCAGGTTCAGAACCCTGCCGATCTTCATCAGGAGAAGGCAATCAGCGTTCAGGACGTTCCCAATACGTTTGTTGTGAGCTACCTCTATCACCTACCGGCAGGAAGGGACCAGCGATTCTTTAACCATGGTCCTGCGAGTTACGTGCTCGGCGGCTGGCAGATTGGTGGAGTTCAACGATACCAGAACGGGCAGCCGCTGGCCTTCTGCTGCGCTCAGGGCATTCCGGGCTGGCAGCAGGCGATCCGTTATGATCTGGTACCTGGAACATCCGTCAAGAGCAAGGTGTATCAGAGCGGATGGAAGCACATTAACCCGTTCAATACCTCGCAGGGCACCAACCCGAATACCAACAGCTTCTTTAACGGTTCGGACACCAATGGCGCCGCTGCATACAACAACGGCGCTCCGGTTGCCTTCCACGATCAGGTGGCTGAGGTAAACCGGTTGAACTCACAGCCCGGCAACAACCTTCCGTATGCGCTCGGCAATACGCCGCGTGTGACGAATATTCGAATGCCGGCCTGGATGAACGAGGACTTCAGCATCCTGAAGGACACTCCCATCAAGGAGAACGTGATGTTCGAGTTGAAGTTTGACTTGCTGAATGCCTTCAACCGGCATCTCTTTGGCGCTCCGGATACAAACCCGGCAGATTACTTCTACGGTATACCTACATACCAGGCGAATAGTCCCCGGGCGATTCAGGTCACAGGAACCTTCCGGTTCTGAGTCTGAATCATCCGCTCAAAGGATGATGCGATGCGGCGGCACATACCCTCCCGTGCCGTCGCATTTTTTTGTTTCGTGCCGGTCTGTTTTTGTGCTGATCCTGGACCGCTCTTGTGAACTATGGTTTTGCGAGGGGTAAGCGGACTACGCGCCCGACTTGCGCTCAGGGAAGGCGGTGATGCGCAGCTTGGCGGCTGCGTAGGGAATGAGCGCGACCTCTTCCACCGGGGATTGGGTTTGCACAGGGCCCTCGGGCAGGGGCTGGGCGACTCCGTCCTGGGCGAACCATGCGGGGGCCTGTGCGGCGGGGACGTGCAGGCGCAGCGGTGCGTTGGCGGCAGTGAAGACGCCGGTGGTTACGGGAGCTTCTTCTGCGCGAACGGTGGAGGCGAGATTGTCTTCGTTGGTTGCGAGGGCGTAGTTCCAGGCTGAGGTGGGGTAGACTTGCCAGTCGCTGGCCTTGCCGCGATCACGCAGCTTGAGCCATGCCTGTCCGATGGGATGCGAGAAGATGACCGGCCCGTGCTCGATGGTGAGGGCCTGGTGGAATCCGCGGCTGATGCGCGGCTGCATGGGAAGCACGATTCGGACGACGTCGCCGGGCTTCCATGTGCGCTGGATGCGGGCGAAGGTTCCGGGAGTGGGCGCAGGCTGGAGCTCGCCGTTGACACGGAGCTGCGCGTCCTTTGTCCATGCGGGAATACGCAGATGTAGAGGGAAAGCGACGGGCGAGGCAGGTTCGACGCGCAGGGTGATCTGGTCGCGGAAGGGGTAGTTTGTTTCCTCGGTGACGCTGACGTGAGTAGAGCCGAGGGTGGTGCGGACGCGGCAGGGCGCGTAGGCGATGGCGGCAAGGCCGTGGTCGGAGGACTGCATCCAGAGGCTGGCGGTGAACTTGGGCCATCCTTGATGAAAGTTCGCCGTGCAGCAGCCGAAGTTGGGCGCGAGGCCGTAGATGTTGGACTCGGGGCCGTCGGTGGTCCAGGGCTCGCGGTGGAGGCTGACCTCGACCTGATTGGGCTCCTGATTGTATTGGTGGGCCCACATATCGTCCGTGAATGCTCCGGGCAGCGCGTTGTAGGCGATCTGCTCCAGTCGGTCGCCGAGCGGCGCGGAGCCGAGGACGGCGATGGAGTGCTCGAGCGAGAACATGGTTTCCACGACGGCGCAGAGCTCGATGCCCTGCGAGGGGTTGCGCCCGGCGAAGTGCTCGTCGGCGGAGAACATGCCGTTGGGAATACCGTGGTAGCGGTAGAGGTCGCCGATCTGGCGGAAGACGGCCTGCTGGTCCTGCGGATCGGATGTGAGCAGATACGTGAGCGGTGAGGCCTTGATGGCCATGGCGTTGTTGACGCCGTGGGTTTGCATGGCGCGGTCGGGGAGGCCGGAGGTTGGCGTGAGGCCGAGATACTGCGGCGTGCAGCGAAAGGTGTAGATGAAGTGCTCGAACTGCGCGCGCCAGTCGTAGCCCTGCTGGCGGAGGAGCTGGGCGAGGCGGAGGAGAGAGGGATCTCCGTTGCGGTCGTAGAGCCAAAGCACGCTGAGGACTTCGTCCTGCCAGCGGTAGCGGCCCCAGTCGCGCAAGGGGCGGTTGGGCAGCTCGCGGAGGCTATAGGCGAAGTAGCGCTCCATGACGGGAATGACGCGGGAGTCTCCGGTTGCCTCGTAGTACTGGGTGAGCGCCTTGAGCATGACGATGCGCGGCCACCAGTCGTTGTTGGAGTGCGGGCCGAAGAAGCCGGAGGGCTGGGCGTTGTCGAGTGTCCAGTCGAAGAAGCGCTGTGCCTTGTGCTTGAGGTAGGGGCTGTTGAGCTGCCATGCAAGGGGGGTGAGGCCGTCGAGGAAGTAGGGGCCGCGCTCCCAGGATTCTCCTGTGCCGCCGAGCCAGCCGCTGTTGGGGCCGACGTCGGCCCAGACTTCGTCGAGGTGTCCGCCGAGGCCGTTGGCCTGAATCTCAAGCTGATCGCGGAGCCAGCCAAGGGGTTCAATGGACCCGAGCGGCAGGGGATTGAAGGCGCGCCGCGCCAGAGGTGTGCGCGAGGGAAGGACGGCGCTGCTGGAGGGCGCGGGGGAGTGAGAGTCTGCAAACAGCCGCGGCACGGCAACGGAAGCGAGTGAGGCAGCGCCTACTCGCTGAATGAACTTGCGGCGGTCGAGACTCATACCGGCGCACCTCCTTCATTGTTGAGTCCGTCGCCGTGGGTGTTGCGGCGGAGGCTACTTGTTGGACGCGGCGACCCACTTCTTCCAGAGCGGCGGGTCCGCCAGCATCTTGATAAAGATACCGCCGACAACGGAGCGGGCCTGGAATCCGACCTGGGCCCCGGTGATGGTGTCGAACCAATCGCTCAAGGGCACGCGGGTCGGAGACTCCGTCATATATAGGTAGAGCGGGTCGATGAGGGCGGAGAAGTCCTTCTGGTTGTTGGCGAGGGTTGCGGTCCAGACGGACCAGTCGAGCTTGGTATAGGTTTTGCGATAGTCGAGCGGCAGTCCGAACTTGTTCTGATGTTTGAGGTAGAAGCGAACCTCAGACTGCGCAAGCGACGGCGGGAAGAGATCGAGCCCGAGGATGCTGTTCCAGACGAGGTTGTACTTCTGGCTCCAGGTGCCGGGGCGGTCAAAGGCGAGGCGGGTGTGGTCTCCGTCGGCGGCCATGTGCATCCATTGATCGGCCATGTGCTGCGCGGCTTGGTGGTAGTCGGCGTAGACGTCGTCCTTGCCGAGCATGTGCGCCATTTGCGCGTAGCTGCCGAGGGCGAGGATGGCCTTGAGCGAGAGGTTTGCGTTGTGGGCAAGATGTCCGGCGAAGTCGTCGGTGCTGAGCTGGTTGGCGGGGTCGAGGCCCTTGGCGCGGAGGTATTCTGCCCAGCGGGTGAGCAGCGGCCAGTACTGCCCGGCGAAATCGGCATTGCCCTGGGCGTGCGCGATGGCGTTGAAGAGGATGAGCATGTTGCCGCTTTCCTCGACAGGCATCTGGTCTTCCTCGGTGCGCTCGCCGCCGCCGTAGACCTGTCCGTTGGCCAGCGGATAGGTTCCGAGATCGTGCGGTGCAAAGGGCCAGCGCCAGCGCGGGAGGCTGGCGTATTCCATGACGGGGCGCAACTGCGCCTCAAGCAGCTTTGGGTTGAAGAGCAGGAAGAAAGGCGCAGTGGGATAGGTGACGTCGACGGTGTCAATGCAGCCGTTGCTGAAGTTCTCCTTGGAGAAGAGCAGCGGGGTGCCGTCGATGTCGGCGACGAGCTTGTTGGCGGCGAGGGTTTGCCGGTAGGCGAGGACGGCGAGTTGCGCATAGTGCGTGCCGCCGGCCTTGGTGAGGTCGGCGACGATGTTGTGATCGAATGCGACGGAGCGGGTGAGCAGCCCACTCTCCTGGTGCTCGGCGGCCTGGAGCATCTGCGCAAAGGTCATGCCGTTGCGGTGCCAGTATCCGGTAAGGCGGCGGTGCAGGAACTCGATGGACTCGATGTCGTCGTAGGCCAGCATGAGCTGACGGGTGACGGGAGTGGCCGCGACCTGTCCGAGGTCGAAGCGAACGACCATGAGGGGAAGATCGAGGCGGGGTGCGCGGGGCATGTTGAGGTCATCGCTGTCGGGGAAGGTTCCGTTCGCGACGGCGTCGTTGCGTTCGCGCCATCCGATGGTGGCGGTTTGCGAGCCGGGCTGCGCGGGTACGGCAACGTCGGCCCAGCCCCAGTCGATGCGGAGATTGTCTCCGGCTTTGGCGAGCACCTGCTGCGAGGTGGTGCCCATGTGCATTACGGTGAGGTCGCCGATGCGGCTGGTTCCCCAGACGACGGGCTCTTGGTCATTGTCGACGGCCAGGTTGGCGGATGCGTCGAAGTAGAGCTGGACGGAGTGGGTTTGGCCGTCAGTAGAGCGCACGGACCAGATGAGATAGGTGAGCGGGCGCGAGAGAACGTCGAGGTCCTGGGGGAGGGCCGGCGTGAAGAAGGTCGCGGTGAGGTGGATGCCGGAACCCTCAAAATTGTAGATGGTGCGGGTGGGCCAGATGGCTCGCGAGACCTGCGGAATGGCGGGCGCGACGCGATCGTCGCCCATGAAGCGGAAGCTCTTGCCATCGATGCGGATGAAGCCATCCATCTGCTGCGGATGGCCGGTCCAGTGGCGAGTGGGGCCGTTGGTCAGGTTGTTATTGAATGACCAGATGCTGAAGTAGGGGTCGTGCGCGACGAGCGGAGTGGCCGGAGTGCGCGCGGTGATGGGCTCGGGCTGTTGCGCGAGGGACGAGGACGCTCCAAGGCAGAAGAGCGCAAGCGCGCATGAGGCGAGCCGGAAACGCTGCGCGGCTGCAGCGGAGGGCTGGCAGAAGTTTACGAGACGAGCGGCGAGAGAATTTCCTGACTTCTTCATGCGTTATTTTTCGACTCCGGTTGCTTTGCGGATGATATCAACTTCACGTTGGCGATAGGGTTTTCCGTTGGGGTAGAAGATGTCGTGGAACCAGACGGGCGGCTGTTCGAGGACGTAAGGCCGCTGCCAGGAATCCCACGGAAGATAGGTCTGCGTTTTGCCGGCGACGAATCCCCAGTTGATGGCGCCGACACGATAATGCTCGGCGATGGGAAGGATTGTGTCAAAGAGGCTGCCGACGCCGCGCGCCATGTATTCGGTGCAGATGATGGGGCGGTGGTACTGCTCGAGGTCCTTGACGCGATGCTCGAAGTCCTCGGGCCATCCGTAGTTGTGGAAGGTGATGACGTCGGAGTTGCTGATCTGAATTTTTTCCATCGGCGATAGGGTCTGGAACGAAGACCAGTCGCCCTGCCAGATTCCGCTGGTGAGCGGTTGCGCGGGATGCTCGGCGCGCGCCCAGGTAAAGACCTGCGGAAGGAGCTTGAGGATGAGCGCGGCCTTATTCGGCGGCTCTTCCTTGCCGTAGGAGCTGTTATTCGTGTTGTCGGGCTCGTTCCAGAGGTCCCAGGCGAGAATGCGGGGATCATTGGCGAAGGCGCCGATGACTCCCTGCACATAGGCCTTGAGGCGTGGATACTGCGCGGGATCGGTGAGGGCGGCGCGGCCGGGGCTTTGCACCCAGCCGGAGTTGTGCACGCCGGGGATGGGCGGGTGCTGCGGGCCAAGTTTGGGGTTGGGGTCCCAACAGGAGTCGAACAGAACGAAGATTGGGCGGATGTGATGGCGCGCGGCGATGGTAAGGAAAATGTTGATGCGGCGCTTGAACCCTTCGGGGTCCTGCTTCCAGAGAAGGTCGTGCAGGAAGACGCGCATGGTGTTCATGCCGAGGCCCTGCGCCCAGCCGAGCTCGCGATCGATCTCCTTGGGGTCGAAGGTGGCGGCCTGCCACATCTCCAGCTGATTGATGGCGTTGTCTGGAATGTAGTTGGAACCGACGAGATAGGGCTGCTTGGCGTACCATGCGTTGGCTTTGGCCTGTGACCATGGCTGCTGGGGCGATGTCTGTTGGCTTGCCGCCGGCATGGCGATGACGCAGAACAGCAGACAGGAGAGAAGCGGCGCTAAGTGGCGAAGTATTCGGGAGTTGATTGCAATGTTCATAGAGCTTGTAGTCCTGCGGCGAAGACGCCGGGGTTAGGAGACTTTATGCAGAGTGATGACGGTGACGCTCTCATGCGGGAAGACATGATGGAGCGCGCCGGAGTGCAGGGTTTCCTGGGTATGAACGGGGATGACGCGCAGCGGGTCATCGGAGTCGTTTACGTCGGAGATGCTGTAGGAGCGCAGCGTTTGAATGTCGGCGAGATCGGTGGCAAAGTGCGCGACGTCGATGTTGGCTGGGATATCGGTGTTGAGGCTGCGGTTGACGCAGAACAGCGTGAGTTTCGAGCCGGATTTGTTGAGGGCCGCGACGATATCGAGGTAGGGGACGTTGGCGATGTCGGGCAGGCGGGTGACTCCGTGCTGCACGGAGTAGGCGCCGCTGTCGGTGGTGACGGCGACGGGCTGGGCAGGATGCGCGCTGGCGTACATTTTGAACGCGTAATAGCCGGGTGCGCCGTAGACCTGTCCGCGATCTTTCCAGATGCCTGCGAAGTCCATGATGCCGGTCATGTCAGAGACAGGGACAATGGCGGTGTGGCGCATGAGCATATTGAAGAGGCCGGCGGTGTCGATGGCTCCGCCCATGTTGGTGAAGTTGGGCGTGCCGTGGCGATGGCCGATGAAGAGCCACTCGGTGAAGGCGACGAGCGCCTTGTGTGCGAAGGCTGGGTTCTGGTTGATCTGGTTTTGCTCGTCGTGCAACTTGCGGCCGAGCTCGATGGGGAGAGCGAAGGCGGCGGAGTCAATGAAGCCAGTGGAGGCGTGAGGGAGCTGGATGGCGCTGACGGTGACCACGAAATGCGTGGAGAGATAGTTGAAGGTTCCGGCGGGGTTGCCGAGCTGGAGGGAGTTCCAGTGAGTGAAGTGGTCCGGGTCGGCACCGGTGGCGATGAGGCGCGCGGTGGGATCGACGGAGTGGACGGCCTTGCTAAAGGCGAGCGTGCGGGCGGCGAGCTGATCGAGTGTGGGCGCGCCGAGGTTCCAGTTGCCCCATAGCTCATTGCCCAGCTCCCAGAGCAGGCCGCTGTGCTTGTGCCAGTGCTGATCGATGTAGCGAACCCAGTCGGCGGCTTCCTGCGGGGTGCCGTCACCGAGGTTGAGGGCGAATTGCGGTTCCGCGCCGATAAGGGAGCAGAAGTGCAGGAATTCGCTGGTGCCGAAGGTGTTGTATTCGGGAATGCCCCAGGAGAGGTTCATCATGCTGATGCGCTTGTCGCGGGGGCCGATGCCGTCGCGCCAGTGGTAGGTGGAGGTAAAGTTGCCGCCGAAGCGGACGATGGTGGTGTCCATGGCCTTGGCCATGGCGACGGCGTCGGGATCGAGGCCGTCGAGATTGTCGGCTGGCATGAGGGAGAGCTCGTCGAGGCCGACCTGCTCGTCGCCTTCGACCTGCACGATGAAGTCGGAGGGGTCGAGGCGGTGCAGCGCGTCCTGCGGGATGTTGAGCGTGAAAGTGTATTTGGTCCAAGCGGTCTGGGCGGCGACGATGTGTGCTGAGGCGAGAAGCTTTGCGCCGTTGTGCTCGCGGATGGAGACGGTGAGTCCGGTGGGGCCGCTAATGTGGCGCGCGTAGAGGCTGCCCTTGTAGGAGAGTTCGCGCTGGACGGGGAGATAGACCTCCTGACGGATACCGGTGTGCTGGCCGGGGACTCCGAGGACGACGAGCGCGCGCCAGGAGTTGGCAGCATGGCCGTAGTCGATTTGATAGCGGTTGCCCTGTGCGTAGTCGAGTGGCTCCCAGGGCAGTGGCAGGCCGAGCTGCGAGGAGCGCGCGAGAGCGGGGTGTTCGTGGAGCATTTCGCGGACATGGGGGGCGTCCCATAGGCCTTCTTCGAGGCTTGGGTTGCGGAGAATCTGCGCCCAGAGGCCGTTATAGGTGGAGTTGCCGATGGGCTCAAGGAAGCTGCCAAAGATGGTGGGGGAGATTTTTGCGCCGGCGTCGCGGCTGGCGTCGACATGGACTGTGGCAGCGGAGGGGATGGGCTGATCGATGGTGATTTGCGCAGAGAGTGTGAGCGGAAGAAAGGCGAGAACAAGCGAAGCGAGAGAGCGTGATCTGATTGTCATCCGGGACCCCGGGCGAGAATGGGCATCGTCCACCGCTGAGTATAATAATCTAAAATGAAATCGTTTTCATAGGCTTTTTTGAGGTTTTTCTGCGATCGCACGGAGTGGGGGGAATTGCAGAGCAGAAGGGCGGTTGGGGCGGTGGACAGGCGAAAGTGCTGGGCGATATCTTCAGTAGAGTCAGTGGTCATGCGCGCTTCGATGTAAGTACACGCGGCAGATGAGGAAACGCAGTGAAGGAGGAGTGCAACTCGCTGTTTTTACCCGGTTCGATTGAGTGAGGCGCGAGTCAGCGAAGTATGCGGGAAAACATCCTTAAACATGCAGTTAGCCTTGTTCTGCTGTCGAGCATTGCGACGGGGCTTTGGGCGCAGAGCGGTTCCACATCGCAGCTCAATGAAGTTTTTCATCACGGCGCGGAGGCGATGGCCGCCGGACATGTGGTGGAGGCCGAGGCAGCCTTCAAGCAGGCGACGGTGATTGCGCCGGCCTTTGCCCCGGCATTTCTTGATTTGGGACTGACACAGCTGCGGCAGGGCAAACTGGAGGATGCGAGTGCCTCCATTAAGAAGGCGCTGGAACTGGATCCGAATTCGCACGGGGCGCATCTGTTTCTGGGAATTGCGGACTACCAGAGCCACCATATTCAGGAAGCGGTGGACAATCTGCGGACGGCAATTCAGGAAGAGCCGAAGAACGTGCAGGCGCTGTTATGGCTGGGCATTGTGGAGATGAATGCGGGGCATCCGGAGAAGGCGACGGAGCCGCTGGATCAGGCCGCGGCGCTCGATCCGAAGAACCAGGACGTCCTTGACTACCGGGTGCAGGCGCACCTGGCGGTGGCCAAGCAGAGCTATGCGGCGTTGTATCATCTGGCTCCGACCTCGTGGCGGTTGCACCGGCTGAATGCGGTGATTGACGCGCAGGCGAATGATCACAAGCAGGCCGCAGATGAGTACGAGAAGGCCATCAAGATGGCTCCGAACCAGCCGGAGCTGTATGAGGGGCTGGGCTGGCAGTACCAGGCGCTGGGGGAGATTCCGCAAGCGCAGCAGTCGTTTGCCGAGCAATTGAAGCTGACGCCGGGGAATCCGATTGCGATGTACAACCTGGCGTGCGCGGAGGTTGAGAACGAGCAGTCAAAGCCGGCGCTGCCGCTACTGGAGACGGTAGTGAAGATCTACAAGTCCCCGACGGATGCGGATTACTATCTGGGACGGGCGCTGGCGATGGAAGGACGGAATGAGGAGGCGGTGAAAGAGTTCCAGCGTGCGACGCAGGTTCCGGGCCTGACGAAACAGAGGGCCTGGTACCAGCTGGCGCAGCTGTATCGGCACATGGGCAAGACTGCGGAGGCGCACGCCGCTATCATGAAATATCAGGTACTGCGGCAACGGGCGGATCGCGAAAATGCGAAGCAGGTTGAGGATTGGCGCAAGCTGAATGCAGCGGATGCAGCGGTTTCCGGTGGCGGTGGACAGCACTAAGGGCGAGGGTGGCGCAGAGGATGTTTAAACTGAGGTGCGCAGGCTGGATGGGCGCGATAACAATTGCGGCTCTGACGGCCAGCATGGCTGTGGCCCAGACCAAGGCAAGCTCAAAAGATAGCGATATAGTTCCCGGCAAGTTTGTGGACGTGACCAATGCGGTCGGCGTGCACTTTATCGGGCAGGCCTCGCATACAGCAAAGAAGTACCTGATTGAGACGATGGGGTCAGGCGTGGCGCTGTTCGACTACGACAACGACGGCCGGCTGGACATATTCTTTGCGAATGGCGCGCCGGTGCACGACCCGACTGCGCCGGGCACGGTGTTGAAAAAGCCCGGGCCCAAGTACTGGGACCGGCTTTACCATCAGCTGCCGAACGGGACGTTTGAGGACGTAACCCAGAAGGCGGGCCTCGAAGGCACCGGCTACGACATGGGCGTGGCCGTGGGCGACTACGACAACGACGGCTATGACGACCTGTATGTGACCGGAGTGCAGGGAAATCACCTGTATCACAACAACGGCAACGGCACGTTTACCGATGTGACGAAGGAGTCGGGCACGGGCGGATCGGGCTGGGCGTCGAGCGCGGCGTGGGTTGACCTGAACAACGATGGACTGCTGGACCTGGTGGTGTTGCGATACGCGAAGTGGGACTTTGACGACGTATGGTGCGGGCAGCACCGGCCGGGGTACCGTTCCTACTGTTTGCCGACGGTGTTTCCGGCGATTAAGCCGATTGTCTACATCAACGACGGCAACGGGCACTTTACGGAAGAGACGGACAAGGTGGGTATTAACGTGCCGGGACATGGGCTGGGAATTGCCATCGGCGATTATGATCGCGACGGGCACATTGATATCGCGGTGGCGAATGACTCGGTGCCGGAAGCGCTGTACCACAACAAGGGCAACGGGACATTTGAGGAAGACGGGCTGATGTCGCAGATGGCCGTGGACGGAGACGGGCGCACGTTTGCGGGGATGGGGATTACTTCCCAGGACTATAACAACGACGGGTATCCGGATCTGTTTATTACCGACCTGGCGAACCAGAAGTACGCGCTATTTAAGAACGACAAAGATGGGACGTTTGATTATGCGTCCTATACCTCAGGCGTGGCGGGGATTACGCTGCTGCATTCAGGATGGGGGACGCAGTTCTTTGACTATGACAACGACGGGCTGAAAGACCTGATTGTGGCGCAGGGGCACGACATGGATAACGTGCAACTGAGTTATCCGGACCTGCACTACAAGGAGCCGATGCTGCTGATGCGGAACATGGGCGGCGGGAAGTTTGTGGACGTGTCGAAGGAGTCGGGCGCGATCTTCCATGAGTCGTGGGCGGGGCGCGGGTTGGCCATTGGCGACCTGAACAACGACGGGCGCGAAGACCTGGTGGTGACGACGAACGACGGTCCGGCGTACGTGATCATGAACGAGACGCCGACGAAGAACCATTGGCTGGAACTTTACCTGATAGGTCACAAGAGCAATCGTGACGGAATCGGCGCGGTGATCAAGGTAACGACGGCCAAGGGGTCGCAGTGGTGGACGGTGTCAACGGCGGGCAGCTATTTGTCGTCAAGCGACAAGCGCGCGCACTTTGGGCTGGGGACGGAGACGGTGGCGCAGACGGTCGAGATTGACTGGCCGAGCGGGATACATCAGGTGCTGAAGGATGTGAAGGCGGACCAGGTTCTTCGCGTGAATGAGCCCGCAGCAAGCACAGGCAAGTAGGGCGGTTAGATGCGGCAAAGCTGCAACTCTGCGGCAGGCTGTTGGATTTTCAGGGTCTTATGGTGGTCGCTGTAGGACTCGAACCTACGACCTCCTGCGTGTGAAGCAGGCGCTCTAACCAACTGAGCTAAGCGACCATGAAGAGTCTTTGCCTGAGGGGCTTGAACGACCTTGGGCTAAGCGCCCAACAGCATGGACTTCTCAAGATTATCATTCGAGGCGGCGGGTTGTCAGCCTGTGGACGAGCGCGCGGGCGCGGGTGCGATGTTTGCGGGGCTGAGGGGTCAAAGGGGCGGATACAATCGTCTTACATTACGGATATACGCCAGAGAGTGAAGCTGAGGATGGTCCCCCATGATCCGGTATCGGACGATGATGCCCGCGCGTTTGCCGCGGAAGGGGAGGCGGTGCCTAACGAGCAGGATGGAACGGAATCAGATGAGGAAAACGGGGGAACTCGACCGCAACCCGGACAGGAAAACGGTGTTGAGGAAGGTATGGCTACCATTGCTCTTGACCGGCCGCTGTCCGCAGCACCAAGGGAGCGGGGGGGTGCCCGGACTCGGATGACGGATTGGAGCTCGATGACCGATGCGGAGATCATGCTCCGCGTGCGGGACGGCGATGACGCCGGGTTTGACCTGCTGATTGAGAAGTACCGGAAGCCGATGATCAACTTTATGTACCGCATGGTGCGTAACCAGGCGGTGGCGGAGGAGTTGGCGCAGGAGGTGTTTCTGCGGGTATACCGCTCGCGGCAGACCTACCGGGCGGAGGCGAAGTTTACGACCTGGCTGTACCGGATTGCGACGAACCTGGGCGTGAACCATGCGCGGGACACGAAGCATGAGCGGGCGGCGCAGAACGTTTATCTGGACCAGCCTGATCCGGAGACGGGCATGACGCCGGATGTGGCGGACGATACGGTATCGGTTGAGGAGAGTCTGCTCAAGGATGAGCGGATGCGGGCCATAACGCAGCATGTGATGGCGCTGCCGGAGCGGCAGAGGAACGCCGTGCTGATGCACAAGTATCAGGGGCTGGACTACAAGCAGATTGGCGAAGTGCTGAAGTTGAGCGAGTCGGCGACCAAGTCGCTGCTGTTCCGGGCCTACCAGACATTGCGGGAAAAGTTGAAGTATTTCGTGTAATCGATTGATGTGAATGGGGTAATTATGGACTGCCTAAAGTTGGAGAGGGAATACAGGGACGCGCTGGCCGATCTGCTGCTGGATCCCGCGCGGGTTCCGGCAGAGGTACGCGCCCATATGGAACAGTGCGCCGACTGCGGAGCGGAACTGAAGGCGCTGCAGGGAACGATGCTGGCGCTGGACGGCTGGGAAGGCGTGGAGCCTTCGCCGTTCTTCGATGCACGGATGTCGGTGCGCATGCGCGAGGCGCGGGAAGAGAAACCGGCGGGCTGGCTGGAGCGGATGCAGGCGCGGCTGATGTTTGGGACGAACCTGCACCTGAAGCCAATCGCTGCCGGAGCACTGGCGCTTCTGCTGCTGGCGGGTGGCGGAACGTTTGCCGGGTTGAAGAAGACCGAGTCGACGACTCCGGCGGCCGCCTCGGCGACGGTGCGGGATTTGCAGTCTCTGGATGAGAACGCACAGGTGTTCCAGGCGATGAATATTCTGGATGAGGGGGATGGCGGAAGTGCGAATACCCAGACCCGCAATTAGAGGTGGAAATTGATGTACAGGCTCAAGGTTTCAGTGCAACTATATGAAAACCTTATCCTTAAATCTTGAACAAATGTCGGGCGGCACGATGGAGCCCGGTATTAGTACTGACCTTGGAGTAAGACTACTCACGATGCGCATAGGGATCAATTCGCGTGGCCCGTGCGGGCTGATCCGCCGTGCTTTGCGCATGAGTGCGCTGGCCGGGCTGGCGGCTGGGCTGATGCTGGCACCGGGGCTGATGCAGGCGGGCGCTCAGGCCCATGGCCGGGGTGGTCACTTCGGTGGTGGCTTTGGGAGCGGCTTTGGCGGACGCGCAGATCATGGATTTGGCCCGCGCGGTGGAGGTTACGACTTCAATCATGGTAACCGGGGCCGGAGCGGATTTGGCGGCTGGCAGAATCATGAGAATGGGAATCGCATCTCCCGGAATCAAAGCCATGAAAACCCCGGAAGCGAACACCAGGGCCTTGTGAACCGGGGCCGGGCAAATCAAAGCCGAGGAAATTTCAGGGGCAGACCGATGCAGCGGGGCCGGGGTAGTGTTCAGGGCCACCGCGTCGGCGGTGGTTTCAACAATGGTGCCCGGGGCGCCCGTTCTGGACAGATGCAACCCAGGAATGGGGCACGGCCTGCCATGAGGCAGGGACCGAACGGGCCGGGAAGCTTTCGGCCAAGATACAATCCACAGCCGCGGATGGGCCGGACTATGCCGGGGATTCGTGCGCAGGGGGTCGGTGCGCGCAATGTGCCACCGGGGCAGGAGCATCTGCCCCAGTGGTGGCGTGCGCACCGGGAACTTTCTCCTCAGCAGCAGGCGGATGCAATGCGTCGGGAGCCGGGATTCCGGAGTCTTCCGCGGGCGCAGCAGCAGCGGTTGCTGGGGCGGCTGCGGGACTTTGACTCCCGGCCTCCGCAGGTGCAGCAACGGATGCTGAGCCGGGTGGAGAGGTTCGAGCGGCTGCCTCCGGAGCGGCAGCAGGAGGTGCGCGGAGCTTCCGCAGCCTTTAGCCGGATGCCTCCCCAGAGGAAGCAGGAGATGATCCGGGCATTCCAGCAACTGCGGCACATACCTCCGACAGAGCGGCAGCAGATGCTGCACTCGGGGTATGGGCAGCAGTTCACGCCACGGGAGCGGACGATCCTGGGGAATTTGCTGTCGATTGAGCCGTATGTCCCATCGGGGAGAGAGCCGTATTTTGGGCGGCCCCGCCAATAGGGGAGTTGGTTTCGCGGTACGGAAGAGAATCGGGAGGGCGTTTGAACGGGTCCGGCATTTCCTGGGTCTGCCTGTGGAAAAGCCCGGTGAAATTTTCATAATTACGTTATGGAAAGGTTGTCGCCGGCGAAACAAGACTTCATCAAAATATCTATTTTCAGTTGCTTGCGGCGATGATAGGCTCACAAACATGAAGAAGTTGAGCTGGCTGGTACTGATCGTGTTCGCTAGTTCCCCCTAGTTCTCACTATGCGCAGCGGGTGGGATCGCTGCCGCTGGGAGTGGTGCGGGACTTCAAGCCGCCGGTGCAGACGATCTGGCTGAATGAGCGCGACCGCCTGACCTTTATGACGGATGGCGTGGTGGAAGCCACAAATGCGGAGCATCAGTTGTTCGGATTTGAGCGAGCGCTTGAAGTGAGACGCCTGACTCCAGCGGCAATTGTGGAAGAGGCGCAGAACTTTGGCCAGCAGGACGATATTACCGTGCTGACCGTTCAGTTTGTAGCGGCGTAAAGTTAAGACAACGCAACGCACGATCTTTGAGGTTGGTGATGCAGGGCAATTTATTTGCAAACGTCGCACCATGGGTATTGGCCGCGGGTCTTGTGCTTGTAGGGATCTTGGTGTGGTTTGTGGGCAGCACTCTGAGCGCAGTGGGCAGCGGATGGCACAAGCTGGAGCATCGCTTTCGCGCGGCGGGGGAGTTTGCGGGAAAGCAGAGGAGCTTTCAGACCGGCGTGATGCGCGGAGCGAGCCGCTACAACCGCAGCCTGACTCTGGGTGTGAGCAGGGACGGACTGTACATCCGCGCAATGTGGCTGGCCCGGATGGCGCACCCGCCGCTGTTTGTTCCCTGGAGTGAGATTGCCGCAATCGAGCAGCCGCGCCGTTCTCGCGAGGGGACGCTATTGACGCTGGGGCGGAAGGAGAAGGTTCCGCTATGGGTGCTCAAGAGCACGGGGAGTTGGCTTCGAGAGTCGATGCCGTCGGCGGATGAGATAGCCGGGCGGCAACCCTCACAGCATGAAGATTCGCCGCCCGAGAATCCGGCTTAGTCGTTGCCGCGGATTTTGGAGAGCAGTCGGAGGATCTCAAGGTAGAGCCAGACGAGGGTGACCATGAGTCCGAAGGCTCCGTACCACTCCATATATTTTGGTGCGCGCGCGCGAACGCCCTGCTCTATGAAGTCAAAGTCAAGGACGAGATTGAGCGAGGCAATGGCGACGACGACTACGCTGAATCCGATGCCGATGGGGCCGGAGCCGTTGATGGTGGCGAACTGGATGCCGAAGAAGCTGAGGACGACCTCCGCGATGTAGAAGAGCGCGATGGCTCCGGTGGCGGCGACGATGCCGAGGCGGAGCTTTTGCGTGACGGGAATGATGTGCGAGCGGTAGAGGAAGAGCATGAGGAGCATGACTCCGAAAGTCATGGCTACGGCTTGCATGGCGATGCCGGGATAGCGAATTTCAAAGATGGCTGAGATGCTGCCGAGCACGAGACCTTCGAGCAGCGAGTAGATGGGCGCGGTGACGGGCGCCCATTCCTTTTTGAAGATGGTGATGAGGGCGAAGATGAATCCGCCGATCATGCCGCCCCAGAGCAGGGGCATGATGGAGGCAGCGGTGTGGCTCTGCATGAAGACGTGCCAGGAGTAGGCAGCGGTGGCAACGGCGCAAAGGAGGAGGATCGCGGTCTTATTTACAGTGCCGTCGAGGGTCATGGAGTCTTCGAGCGCGACGGGCCGGCCCTGGAAGATTTTCTCGTTTAGCGCTGGGTTTGAGGTTTTGATGAGAGCCATAGGCGGTACTCCTTATACGTCAATATAGATATCACGATTGTGGGAAGGGATTCATGCGGTGGGTGGACGGCGTGGATCAGGCTTTACGCATGAGCGACAGGATGTGCTCCTTGGTGTCAGGCCATTCGGCGGCGACTATGGAGAAGCGGATCGAGTCGCGCGAGGTGTAGTCGGCGGCCATTTTGTGGGCGCGCATCACGCCCTCGCGTTTGCAGCCGAGGCGCTCCATGGCGGCCTGAGAGCGGAGGTTGCGCGAGTCGGTATGGAGGGAGACGCGCAAGGCGGCCCAGACTTCGAAGGCGTGCGTGAACATGAGGAACTTGGCTTCGGTATTGGCTCCGGTGCGGATGACGGAGCGGGTGTACCAGGTGTAGCCGATTTCGCATGCGTCCGGGTGAGGGTTGCCGTGGCGGGCGTGCCCGGCGGGCCATGGCCAGTGCTCGATGTTCCAGAAGCGTGTGGAGCCGATGACGGCGTTGTCGCGCTGGCGGACGACAATGAAGGGGATGGCCGTGCCCTCCTCGTACCACTGGAGAGCGGTGTTGACGTACTCGGTAGTGGCTTCAAGGCTTTCCGGGACGACGGTCCAGCGGTAGAGGTTGTCGTCCTGGGCGGGTGCGTCGGCGGCGGAGGCTGCGGCGAGTGGCCGGATGTGATCGCGGGTAAGAGGCTCGAGACGGATGACGGAGCCGGAGAGTGTGAGGCCGGGGGACTTCATGCAACTAGGGTACCGGGGATTCGGCAAAAATGGGAGAGATAGTTAAGAGAGATTGGCGCCGGAGACCTGTATAACGGAGGATGAAAATCCATCAAGACGACAGGTAGCGGTACTTGAATTTCAGGCAGAATTTGCAGCAGCGGCGGCTGGCGGGGCGTCTGATGCGGCACCATTTGCCGATTGGCGCCGCCAGCGTTGCGGTTGCAGCGCTGCTGTTTGTGACGCGTCCATACAAGGACGTGGTGATGAAGCTGAGTTTTGCGACGGCGTATCCGGCGCTGGGATTGATGGCGCTGACGCTGCTGATTGGGCCGTGGAATTATTTGGCGGGGAAGCGCATGCCCATCTCAAGCGACTGGCGGCGCGACGTGGGGATTTGGGCTGCGGTGTTTGCGATTGCCCACACGGCGATTGGGCAGGATGTGCATCTGCGCGGGCGTCCGTGGCTGTATTACGTGTATGAGCACTGGAAGAAGCATGTGGTTCCGGTGCGGCATGATCTGTTTGGGTTTTCGAACTATACAGGTTTGGCGGCGGCGCTGGTGGTGGTGGTGCTGCTGGCGACGTCGAACGATGCATCGCTGCGGAAGCTGGGGACGCGGCGGTGGAAGAAGTGGCAGCGGTGGAATTATGCTGCGTTTGCGCTGGTGGGCGCGCATGCGATTGGATATCTGACGATAGAGAAGCAGAAGGTGCTGTTTGCGTCGATGGTGGTGGCGTGTCTGCTGGCGGTGGTTGTGCTGCAGGGCATGGGGTATTGGAGAAGGCGGCGCATGAGCGACACCGCCTGATTTGCTGGGTTGCGCTCTAGTACTTCTTCATCTCGACAATGGCGTCGTAGAGGGTGTCGGCCTGGGGTAGGATGACGTCTTCGAGGATGGGCTGGTAGGCGACGAAGGTGTCCATGGAGGCGACGCGCTTTACGGGGGCGTCGAGGTCGTGGAAGAGGTCGTCGGAGATGCGGGCGGCGATCTCAGCTCCGTAGCCCCAGCTGAGCATGTCCTCGTGCGCGACGATGACCTTGCTGGTTTTGCGAACGGATTCGGCGATGGCCTCAAAGTCATACGGGCTGAGGGTGCGGAGGTCGATGATTTCGGTCTCGATGCCGTGCTCGCGGTGGGCCTTTTGCGCGGCCTGGACGGCGCGGGGAACGACGGCTCCGTAAGTAACGAGGGTGAGGTCGGCGCCTTCGCGCACGGTCGCGGCCTTGCCGAAGGGAATCATGTAGTCAGGGCCGGGGTAGACTGCGCGTCCGTAGAAGCCGCGATAGAGATTCTTGTGCTCCAGGAACATGACGGGATCGTCGCAGCGGATGGCGGTGCGAAGGAGCCCGTTGGCGTCGAGCGCGTTGGAGGGGAAGACGATGCGTATGCCGGGCGTGTGCGTAAAGATGCTCTCGCCGGACTGCGAGTGGTAGATGGAGCCTCCGGTGAGGTAGCCGCCGATGGGGACGCGGACCACGAGCGGGCAGGCCCAGGTGTCGTTGGAGCGCCAGCGCAAGAGGGAAACCTCATTGCGGAGCTGGTGCATGGCGGGCCAGATGTAGTCGAAGAACTGAATTTCGACGACGGGTTTGACTCCGCGGACGGCCATGCCGAGGGCGCGGCCGATAATGTTGGCCTCAGCCAGCGGGGAGTTGAAGACGCGCTGGGAGCCGAACTCGGTTTGCAGGCCGGCGGTGAGCTTGAAGACTCCACCCTTGCCTTTGACCAGACCTTCCTCGATATATTGCTCGCGGGAGCAGTCGGCGACGTCTTCGCCGAAGACGACGATGCGATGGTCGCGGCGCATTTCGTCCTTGAGGCAGGCATTGATGAGGTCGGCCATGGTGCGCTCCTGCGTGCTGGCGGAAGGAGCGGGCGCGGATTGCAGCTCGGGCCGGGTGGGGTCGTAGTGCTCGGAGTAAACGTGCTTGAGAATGTCTTGCTTGTGATGCGGTGGCAACGGAGCGTGGAGGGCGTGCTCGGCGGCGTGGCGAATCTCTTCGTCGACTTTTTTCTCGAGGCGGGTGATGCTGTCGGCGTCGAGGATACCTTCGCGGAGCAGAAGCATCTGTGTTTTGGAGAGCGGGTCGCGGAGGGCGTCGGCGTGGCGCTCGGTCTCGGGGCGGTAGAGCTTGTCATCGTCAGAGAGCGAGTGCGAATAGGGGCGGATGACGTGTCCGTGGATGAAGGCAGGGCCCTTGCCGGCGCGGCAGTGCGCGGCGGCGGCCTCGAAGGCGCGGAAGCACTCGGCGATGTCGGTACCGTCGATCTCGGCAAAGTAGAAGTTGGGGAAGTTGTGGACGAGCCTGGAGATGCTGCCGCCGGGGGTGTTGACCTCGACGGGAACGGAGATGGCGTAGCCGTTGTCTTCGACCACGAAGATGACGGGGAGCTTCTCGTTGGAGGCGGTGTTGAGGGACTCCCAGAACTCGCCCTGCGAGGTGGAACCCTCGCCAAGGGAGACGTAGGCGATCTCGTCGCCGTGGAACTGGACGTCGCGCCACTGGCGGTAGTCGCCCTCGTGCTTTGCGGCAGCTTCAGGATGCTTTGAGAAATAGCGGCCAGCCTCGGCGCAACCCACGGCATGCAGGCATTGGGTGGTGGTTGCGGAGGACGGCGAGACGATGTGGTGCTCGGGGCTGCTCCAGTGGGAAGGCATCTGGCGGCCGCCGCTGGCGGGGTCGGTGGCGGCGCCTACGGACTGTAGCAGCAGCGCCTCGGGGGTGACACCCAGGGCGAGGGTGAGGGCGCGGTCGCGATAATAGGGAAAAAACCAGTCGTATCCGGACTTTAGCGTGAGGCCTGCGGCGACGAGGAGGGCCTCGTGGCCGGCTCCGGAGATCTGGAAGAAGATTTTCTGCTGGTGCTTGAGGATGATTTCGCGGTCGTCGGTGCGGCGCGATAAGTACATGAGCCGATAGGCTTCGGTGAGGCGTTCGGGAGTGAGTCCGGGGGCTATTTTTGGAGTTGCCTGCTCCCGGGTTTGCTCCCTTGTGTGTTCTGCGACCGTGCTGCGGCCCATCGATGCCCTCTCCGCCGGGGGTGTGAAGCTGCTCCGGCTTATAGCTCTTTTTACCACCCTACCCCAGGTATGTTCTTACCTGAAAGAACTCCAGATTGTACAGTGCGGAGGGGTGAAATGGACAGGGCGGCGTGCGGGGCTATGCCCGCGCGATCTGAGCAGCCAGGTTGATGCGCGATTCGTGTGCGGGAGCGGACTGCGCGAGGCGTGTGAGGCGGAGCACGGTGATGTCGTCCTCCTGGCCGAAGGAACATGCGACGTCAACGATTTCTTCCACGCTGCCGGCGGAGGCGACGAGGGCAGTGACGCGATCGAAGCCGTAGAGTTCTCCGGATTCGCTGCGTGCCTCAACCAGTCCGTCCGTGTAGAAGACGAGTGAGTCGCCCTCGCGAAGGTGAAGGTCGAGCTCATCATATTGCGCGTCCGAGGCGACGCCGAGGGGCAGGGAGCCGGCTACGGGGAGTTCTTCTCCATTGCGGTAGGGGGCGAGATGTCCGGCATTGGCGATGGCGACGGAGCCGTCGGGGCGGATGAGGGCGACGACGCAGGTGGCGAAGCCGCCGTCGATGCGTCCGAGCAGGCGGCGGTTGAGGCCGTTGAGGATTTCCGCGGGGCCATGGGTGAAGTCGGCGAGTGTGCGGATGGCGCCGACGATGAGCGAAACGGTCATGGCGGCTTTGAGGCCTTTGCCGCTGACGTCGCCGAGGACGATGAGGGCTCCGCCGTTGCCGGAGGGGATGACCTGGAAGAAGTCGCCGCCGACCTCCTCCGCCGGGCGATAGACGCTGGAGATGGAAAGGCCGGGAATGGCGGGGGTGTCCTCGGGGACAAGGATCTTCTGGACTTCCTGCGCGGACTTGATTTCGAGCTCGACGCGGGACTGGCGTTCGCGCTCGAGGAACTGCTCGCGGGCGATGGTGAAGATGAGGGCGAGGAAGAGGAGCGTGTTGAGGATGAAGGTTATGCCGAAGAAGGAGCTGCCGGCATGGAAGCCGATGGCGCGAAGGTATGCGCTCCATGTGAGATGCGTGAAGCGTGTTCCCTGTCCCAACAGTTCAAAGAACCACGAGTAGAAGCCACTGATGCAGGCAACAATAATTAAAGGCCAAAGGGTGAGATGTTTTCTGCGCTTTAAGCCGAATCCGATGATGACGAAGATATAGAGCGGCGTTGTGCTGTATACAGCTGTCGAGGCAGCATCGATCCAGGGCAGAGAGGGCCAGGCTTTGGCCCAGATACTGATGGCGACGATATCGACAATCTGCGCAGACAAATACAAGGCGATCAGCCAATTTGTTGCACGCCGCCAGCGGCTGTCATTCCCCATTCCGAACAGGTAGAGCAGGATCATCCACATGGAGATGTCCGTACCGCAGATCACCAGTTGGGTGACGAGCTGAGTTGCCCGGAAAGTAAGGTCAAAGTTGAAAGCCGACAGGTTCATCAATCCGCGGCATCCGCTGGCAACCAGATAAATGGCAAGCCACAGATAGAGGCCCTGTTTTCGATCGCGGAAATAGAGAAGCAGGCTGAAGATACCTACTACCAGCACAACGGCGGAGATGAGCAGGTAGGGAAGCGAAGTCTCATCGTTCGTGTAGAACGGAAGCTTAGCCTGTTCGGCGAGGACATGTGCGTCGCCGAGCAGGGGAACAGACTCAAACCCGCCGTTGGTGGAGGGATCGATTGAGGATAGAGATGCTTTCCATACGCGCAGCGCGAGCACGCCGCTTTGAGCACCCGGCGGCAGATTGAAGACAGTACTGTGGCCAAACGACCACCAGTTGGCATGTGGCGGCAGGGCTCCGTAACTGCCGATTTTTTTGCCATTCCAGTAGAGGTCATAAACATCATCGACGGGCGGAATGAGGATGGCGAGGTTTTTTGTGCCTGCGGGGTTCGTGCCGTCGATGACGATATGGCGGCGGTACCAGGCAAAGCCAGTGTAAGAAGGGTGGGTTTGCGCACCCCAGGTTTCGTTTGCGCTGAGTTGCTCCCAGTTGGAGTCGTTGTATGAAGGATTGGCCCAGGCGAGATTGTCGCCGAGGTGGAACTGCCATTTGCCGCCGAGTGCGACGGTGCCGGTTCCGGGGTTTTGGATGGTGAGGGCCTGAGAGAAAGCAGGAGCGGGGACAAAAAGCGCTGCCAGCAAAAGAAGGAAGAGGACGCTGAGATGGGTGTGGTGTCTGCGCGATGCGCCGAGGTTTGCCTGAAATCTGCGGGTCGCCCTGCGTGCCATTCCATACTTCCTTTCGCGGGAAAAGCAACATCTGTGTCAATCGTTGGGGGCCAATGCTTGCGGATAAGCATACCAGCACAAGAGCGGGGTGAAAGGAGGATTTATGACTGGCGATCCGAAATTGACATGAGTGACTTTTGGGTGACGGTGGCGGTTTACAGTGCTCAAGAGAATGCTATAGACTCTGCTTTCCTATGGGGCATCTATGGGTTTTTTGTCGAATAGGGGACGGGATTAGCCGCGTGTGTCCCGTCGATTGTTCCAGACATTGACCATGGTTTCTTCCGCGTGCTTTAATAGCGCGTTTTGTATAGGTTTGCGCTCATTGCCGGCAGGTTGGGCAGTGGGGAGGAAATAACAGGCTTTTACCCGACGGAGGCTTTTGAATGGCGTTTTTCTCTCCCGCAGCGATTATGGAATGGCAGACAGGCGGTGCTGCGGCAATCGGTGACCACATGTATCTCTGGATTTCGCTGGGAACGGGCGTACTGGGCCTGATAGCGGCGTATCTATTCGCGCGCATCGTGCTGGCCGCGGATGTGGGAACGCCGGAGATGCAGAAGATCTCAGACGCCATCCGCGAGGGCGCGGAAGCGTTTATGAAGCGGCAGTACAGCACGATTGCGATGATCGCAGTGGCGCTGGCGGTGATTCTCTATATCGGATACAGGCTTTCTCCGTTTACGGCTCCCTATGCAAACAAGGTTGTGATCAGCTTTCTGATCGGGGCGCTGTGCTCGGCGCTGTCAGGCCAGACGGGGATGTGGGTGTCGATCCGGACGAATATTCGTACTGCGGCAGCGGCGCGGACGAGCATGGCCAAGGCCCTGCAGATGGCGCTGCGCGGCGGCGCGGTGACGGGCCTGGTGGTGGTTGGATTGTCGCTGTTGGGTATCGGCATCCTGTTCCTGGTGTTCGGAGGGCTGACGCATCCGCAGCAGACGCCGTATGAACTGGTAGGTTTTGGCTTTGGAGCGTCGCTGGTGGCGCTGTTTGCGCAGCTGGGCGGCGGAATTTACACCAAGGCTGCGGATGTGGGCGCGGACCTGGTGGGCAAGGTCGAGGCGGGGATCCCGGAGGACGATCCGCGGAATCCGGCAGTGATTGCCGACCTGGTGGGCGACAACGTGGGCGACTGCGCGGGACGCGGCGCGGACATTTTTGAGTCGACTGCGGCGGAGAACGTGGGCGCGATGATTCTGGGCGCGGCGCTGTATCCGGTATTCGGGCTGAAGGGGATTCTGTTTCCGCTGGTGGTGCAGGCGATCAACATTGTGGCCAGCGTGGTGGGCGTGGCCATTGTGCACGCGCGCGAAGACGAAGACCCAATGCATGCGCTGAACCGTGGCTACTACGTGACGACGCTGCTGGCGCTGGCGGGCTTCGCGGTGGCTATCTACTTTATGCTGGACGCGCGGTGGTGGCTGCTGGGCTGCGGCATTTGCGGGATTGTGATGTCGTTCCTGTTTGTGCGCATCACGGAGTACTACACAGAGACGCGTTTTCGCCCGGTGCAGGATATTGCGAAGGCATCGCTGACCGGGCCGGCAACAAATATTATCCAGGGGCTTGCGGTAGGCATGGAGACTCCGGCGGCGCCGGCGGTTGTGATTGGCGCTGCGCTGCTGCTGAGCTACTACTTCGGCGTGCGCGGGCTGGAAAACGTATCGAGCATCTCCAATTACGCGAAGGGTATTTACGGTACGGCGATTGCGACGATGGGCATGTTGTCATCGTCGGCCTACATTCTGGCGATGGATACCTTCGGGCCGATTACGGACAACGCCGGTGGCATTATCGAAATGAGCAATCAGCCGGATTCGATCCGCGCAAAGACGGACAAGCTGGATGCGGCGGGCAACACGACCAAGGCGCTGACCAAGGGCTACGCAATCGGATCGGCGGCACTGGCGGCGTTCCTGCTGTTCTCAGCCTATCTGGACACGGTGCACACGATTGTGCTGAACCGGGTGGCGACCTTTGGCGGTTCTGTGCCGGCGGGCTGGAGCTTCTCGACTGTGAACCTGGCCTCGGTGCCGGTATTTGTGGGGGCGCTGCTGGGGGCGATGCTGACGTTCCTGTTCTCGTCGATGGCGATCAAGGCAGTGGGCCGCGCGGCGCAGACAGTGATTCAGGACGTTCACCAGCAGTTCCGCGAGAACCCAGGGATTATGGAGGGCACATCGCTGCCGGACTACGGGCGCTGCGTACGCATTGTGACCGGTGCGGCGCTGAAGGAGATGGTGCTGCCGGGAATTCTGGTGGTGGCCATGCCGCTGGTGGTGGGACTGATCTTCCGCCACTTTGGAGGCGAGTTTAACCCGGTAGCCACTGCCGGGCCGATTCTGCGCGGCGTGCCGATCAACCTGAGCGGGGCCGAGGCGGTTGCGGCATTGCTGATGGTGGGCACGATCAGCGGCATCATGCTGGCCATGCTGATGAACAACGGCGGAGGCGCGTGGGACAACGCGAAGAAGCTGATTGAGACGGGCATGTATGGCGGGAAACGGTCAGAAGCGCACAAGGCGGCAGTGGTTGGCGATACGGTGGGCGATCCGTTCAAGGACACGGCCGGGCCTTCGCTGCATGTGCTGATCAAGCTGCTGGCAACGGTGACGCTGGTGCTGGCTCCGCTGTTTCTCTGATTTAAGGTAGCCTCCGGCGGGCCCTGCGCGGGCGGCGGTGCTCGCCGCACGGGCATTTGAGGATGGATGAAGGCGAGAGGCAGCCTTCATCCATCCTCGAAGTTGTTCAGGGCACTGCCTGCAGACGAGCAGACTACCAATTCAAGCGAATCCGACAGGCCCATCCTGCCCAAAGTCGATACTTTTCTAAGTTGCGTCAGGTGAGGCCGTGGACGGCGGTGCTCTCTTCAAGACGCGATGCCTTGAGGAGCTTGGCGGTGGTGACGATTTGGCCGGTGTGGCGCTGGGTGTGATCGGCGAGATGGACGAGCAGGCCTCCAACGCTGGTGGGGAGCTGCTTTTTGCCGACGCCGCGGGGTTCGTTGAGGTCGGCTGAGGCGAAGGCGCGCACGCGCTCGGTTGCTGAGGCGAGGCCGGCGTTGAATTCAGAAAATAATTCGTCGCGCGAGACGCCGGGGTCGGATTCGGTTTTGAGGGCGAGGATCTGTTCACCGGAAAGCTGATTGCCTTCCGCATAGGTGAGCAGGCGGTCGAGCGAGCGCGGGATGTGCCGCAGGTGGAAGGCGACGGAAGTGAGCGAAGAGGGCGAGGCGTGCAGCTCGGACGCGCTGAGGTCGGCGGTCCAGCAGTGGACGTCTTCATTCGCGAGCTCGAAGGCGTGAATGATGGCGCGGAGGACGGCAGGGAGTTCGGCGTGGGTTCCGCGGAGCCAGGGTTCAGGCTGGGGTGGTGTTGAGGTCATTTTTAAAGGCCCTTTCTCTTACGAAATTCTCGCACGACGACGGCGGGGACGCGATGCTGCCCGTCGACGGCTTCGTTCATGGCGCGCATGTCGTCAGCCGTGATTTTTCCGCCGAGGATGACCTGTCCGGTGATTTTTTTGGCTCCGATAATGGGGTGGTCAGGCCGGGGTGGGGCGCAGGGGACACGCAGAGGATGGGGCAATGCTGAGGATCGCTTTGCAGAGAGAGCTCATTTGAGAGGCAGGACTACGACTGTCCAGAACGCGGCGATCAAAAACGAGAGGGAGAAGACGGTGAACGAATACCAACGGCGCGAACGTAGCAGCCATGCGAGTCCGAAGAGCGCTGCGGCGATCGCGACAAACCAAGCTTCTTTGTCGAAGCCTGCCTGGAATGCCAGGGGCAAATGTATGGCGCTCCGTTGTATGGATCCCCAGAGAGCGAAGCCGGAAGCGGCGATGCCGGAGAGCAGGGCGGCCCATGCGGAGATGCGTCGAAACTCGGAGCGTTCGCAGAGCAAGAGGTAGACCAGGATGGCAGCGAGAAATGCAATGGGGCTGGCGAATAGATAAATCCAGAAGCGCATGGGGTGACCTCCGTATTGCTGATAACGATACAGCTTATCGTGTCTGACGGCGCACATGTTATCGAGAGCGGGCGCGCATCCGGTATTCGAGGAGGGATGCGGTTGTTGACGAGGACGTCTTCGGCGGTGGGCTGGACTATGCGGTTGACGGTGCGGAGCAGGGTGCGGGGCCGGGAGCGGCTTTGGGGGGTGGTGAAGGTGACGCTGCGGAATTCGATGGTGGGGTTCATTTGTCAAAGCAAAAAGCCGGGCTGTAGGCCCGGCTTCCGGTTTGGTTGCGGTTGTAGTCCACCTATTCGGCGGGGGCTTCTGCCGTGGCGGGATTTTTTACGCGCACGACGACGATCTTTGAGAAGCCTTCCTTGAAGTTGGGTGCACGCAGACGCTCGGCCATTTTCTTCATGGTCTCGTCGTTTACGGTGCGTTCGCGTTTGCTGTTGCGCTCCATGCAGATTTCGAGCGGGACGTCGAAGAAGACGGCCTGCACGTCGTAGCCGAAGCTTTTCGCCATCTTGATCCACTGGCGGCGTTCGTGGGGCGAGAGGTTGGTCGCGTCCACGTAGTTCCAGGGCATTTTGGCGATGAGGCGTGCGCGCAGCAGCGAGCGCAGGGTGGAGAAGACCAGGCCCTGGTAGCGCTGCTCGGTGATGTCGTCGAAGAGGATGGAACGTAGCATATCCGACGAGAGGGGGGTGACGCCGCGGCGCTTGAACCATGTGGTTTTGCCCGAGCCGGGCAGACCAATGGCGAGCACCACGAAGCCTTTTGGCGTGCCGGGGCGACCTGCTGCTTCGGGCGCGGGCGGCGGTGTGGAGGGTGACTCCGGCTGGGTTTCAACTTCAAACCGGCCGGGTTCCTCGGGCGCACCGAGGGCAGCAGCCGTTTCCGGCGGCAACGCTGCGGCCTTTTGCTTCTGAGGCACGGACTCGGCGTCGGTTGGCTCCGGGTGAGCGCTGGTCTTTTTTGCATGGCCAGCTTCATCGTAAGAAGGGCGCAGGGGAGCCGGCTGATTTGCTGGGATTTCCTGGCCTATCTTTCCTGTGGCCTCAGAGTTGTTTGGGCCACGCTTGGAACGTCTTTTCATTTTTCCGCGCATCCATTCGCGCATATATCCGATGTAACACAGACGGCGAGCTGTCGCAAACGATAACGGTGATTTGAAAGCATTTGAGAACCGCATTGAGCAACGCAGGCGCAGCGTTTGCGGGGTCGGATGAGAAATTAAATTTGAGCGATAGAAATTTCTTATGCAATTCGATTGACTGCTCTGCTAGCATCGGTAATTGGGGGTTTGTGGCCGTTGGCGATTGAGCAAACGGGGCCCCTGAATCCGGTTGCAATCCAAAAACAAGATTTTCACGCATATAGAGACGAAGGAGAGACTCTTCCATGGCAGTTAAGGTTGGAATTAATGGCTTCGGCCGCATCGGACGCAACGTATTTCGCGCATCGCTCGGGAACCCCGAGATTGAAATTGTGGCTGTCAATGACCTGACGAGTCCGGCGACGCTGGCGCACCTGCTGAAGTACGACTCGATTCTGGGCAATCTGTCGCATGGGATTACGTCGACGGAAGATTCGATTACGGTTGACGGCAAGACGATCAAGGTATTTGCGGAGCGCGATCCCGCGAAGCTGGACTGGACCTCGACGGGCGCGCAGGTTGTGGTTGAGTCGACGGGCATTTTTACCGATGCGATGAAGGCGAAGGCGCACCTGCAGGGCTCGGTGAAGAAGGTGATCATTTCGGCTCCGGCGACGAACGAGGATGTGACGCTGGTGCTGGGCGTGAACGGGGACAAGTATGATCCGGCGAAGCACAACGTGATCTCGAACGCGTCGTGCACGACGAACTGCCTGGCTCCGGTGGTCAAGGTGCTGCATGAGGATTTCGGGATTGTGTCGGGCATCATGACGACCATCCACAGCTATACGAACGACCAGGTGATTCTGGACTTTCCGCACAAGGACCTGCGGCGCGCACGCGCGGCGGCGATCAACCTGATCCCCAGCTCGACGGGCGCGGCCAAGGCGCTGAAGCTGGTGATTCCGGAGATGGCGGGCAAGCTGGACGGCTTTGCGATTCGTGTTCCCACCCCGAACGTTTCGGTGGTTGACCTGACCTTCATCAGCGAGAAGCCGGTGACGGTTGAGACGGTGAACGCGGCGTTTAAGAAGGCCGCGGAGGGCGAGTTGAAGGGCATTCTGGGCTATGAGGCCGGTCAGCTGGTTTCGAGTGACTTCAAGGGCGACCCGCGCTCGTCGATTGTGGATGCGCCGCTGACCAAGGTAGTAGGCAACCTGGTGAAGGTGATCAGCTGGTACGACAACGAGTGGGGCTACTCGAACCGCGTGCGCGACCTGATTCTGATGTTGGCCAAGAAGGGCCTGTAAGCAGAGGCGCACTTGTAGCAATGAATTCCGTGCCGGGCAGGCTGATGGCTTGCCTGGCATGCGGAGCGTCAGCCGCGCGGCATTATGCTGTAGTGAAGCGGCGAGTCGATGGCAGTGGCTGGTTCGCAGGATTCAAATCAGAAAGACTCAATATGCGACAGAATATTGCAGGCAGTTCTCCCTACGAGTCCATCATCGGATTTTCGCGGGCGGTGCGCGTGGGCAATCAAGTTCATGTGTCCGGCACAGGGCCGGTGGGTGCGGATGATGCCGATGCCGCGAAGCAGACGCGGCACACGCTGGAGCTGATTCGCGCAGCGCTGGAAAAGGCCGGAGCGGGGATGGAAGACGTGGTGCGGACGCGCATGTATCTGACGCATGTGGGAGACTGGGAAGCAGTGGGGCGCGCGCACGGAGAGGTATTTGGCGCGATCCGCCCAGCGGCTACGATGGTAGTTGTGGCCACGCTTCTGAATCCGAAGTGGCGCATTGAGATGGAAGCAGATGCAGTGATTGAAGGCTAAAAAGATCAAGCAGGACTGAAGTTTAATAAGATTGAGTTAAGGACACTATGGCAAAGCTATCGATTCGCGACCTTGATCTGGCTCATAAGCACGTTTTCATGCGCGTGGACTTCAACGTGCCGCTCAGTGATGACGGAAGCGAGATTACCGACGACACAAGGATTCAGGAGACGCTGCCGACGCTGGAGTATGCATTGCGGCACAAGGCCAAGCTGATTCTGGCTTCGCATCTGGGACGGCCCAAGGGCAAGGTGAATCCGATGTACAGCCTGCGGCCCGTGGTGGACCGGCTGCGGGTGCTGCTGGATCATCATCTGGGCGAGCAGGTGAATGTGGCGTTTGCTCCGGATTGCGTGGGCGAGGTGGCGACGGAGCTGGCGCGGCAACTGGAGTCCGGGCAGGTGTTGCTGCTTGAGAACCTGCGCTTCCACGCCGAGGAGGAAGCGAACGATCCGAAGTTTGCCGAACAGCTTGCGTCGCTGTGCGAGCTTTACGTGAACGACGCGTTTGGCAGCGCGCATCGCGCGCATGCTTCGACGGAGGGCATTACACACTTCGTGAAGCAGTCGGCGGCGGGCCTGTTGATGGAGAAGGAGCTGAACTACATGGGTAAGGCGCTGACGGATCCGGCGCGGCCCTTTGTGGCGATCCTGGGCGGGGCGAAGGTCAGTGACAAGATCGAGGTGATCGACCACCTGCTGACCAAGGTTGACGCTATTTTGATCGGCGGCGGCATGGCGTATACGTTCCTGAAGGCCAAGGGGCAGGATACGGGCAAGTCGCTGCTGGAAGCAGACAAGATCGACGTGGCCAAAGATGCACTGAAAAAGGCCGAGGCCAAGGGTGTGCGCTTCCTGCTGCCGGTGGACCACGTGCTGGCGGACAAGTTCGCCCCGGATGCCAAGACGCAGGTGTTTGCGGGCGACGGGCCTTTTCCGGCGGAGTGGATGGGACTGGACATCGGGCCGAAGACGGTGGAGCTGTTTTCGCAGGAGATCGCGGGCGCCTCGACGATTGTGTGGAACGGGCCGATGGGTGTTTTTGAGATGCCGGCGTTCGCGGTCGGCACGACGAAGATTGCCAAGGCTGTCGCGGCGAATGAGGACGTGATCTCGATTGTGGGCGGCGGCGATTCTGTCTCGGCGGTGAAGAAGGCCGGCGTGGCGGAGAAGATCACGCACATTTCGACCGGCGGTGGCGCGAGTCTGGAGTTTCTGGAAGGTAAGAAGCTACCCGGCGTTGAAGCGCTGACAAACAAGTAGTTGAAAGGAACCAGGAAGGTAGAATGCGTAAGCCACTGATTGCAGCGAATTGGAAGATGTACAAGACTCCGGCGCAGGCGCAGGAGTTTGTTGCGGGGTTTTTGCCGCTGGTTGCCAACCATGATCGCGACGAGATTGTTGTGTGTCCTTCGGACACGTCGCTCTCGGTGGTGATTGCTGCTGCGGTGGGAACGAATGTCGGAGTCGGCGCACAGAACATGTACTTTGCCGATGAGGGCGCGTTCACAGGGGAGACTTCTCCGGTGATGATTAAGGCGGTCGGCGCCTCGCATGTGCTGATTGGCCACTCGGAGCGGCGGCAGTACTTTGGCGAGACCGACGAGACGGTAAACAAGAAGCTGCATGCGGCGCTGAAGCACGGGCTGAAGCCGATTGTGTGCATTGGCGAGGTGCTGGCGGAGCGCGAGGCGGGCAAGACGGAAGAGGTTCTGTTGCGGCAGATCAACAAGGCGCTGGAAGGCGTGTCGGCAGAGCAGGCCGCATCGCTGGTGATTGCCTATGAGCCGGTGTGGGCGATTGGCACGGGTAAAACGGCGACTCCGGACATGGCGAGCGAGGCACATGCGATTGTGCGCTGCGAGATCGCGAAGGTGCTGGGCCGGAAGGTCGCGGAAGAGATGCGGATTCTGTACGGCGGCAGCGTGAAGCCGGACAACTGCCCGTCACTGATGAACGAGCCGGAGATCGACGGCGCGCTGGTCGGTGGAGCGAGCCTGAATCCGGAGTCGTTTGCAAAAATCGTGAAGTACTAGCGGGTCTGCGGACACATCAGAACCATGTCTGAGTATGTGAGAGTGATGGGGGTCTCGGAGCTTCCTCCGGTGGGGGAGGCTCGCGAGGCAGTGTGCGGCGAGCGTCCGGTCTGCATTGCGAATTCGGGTGGAGAACTCACGGCGATGGGCAATGTCTGTCCGCACCGCGGAGGGCCGCTGGGGCAGGGCATTGTGGAAGACGGAAAGTTGATTTGTCCGTGGCACGCCTGGGCCTTTGACGTGAAGACGGGCGTGGCGGTGCATACTCCGCAGGCCAGGGTGGATGTGTACGAGATCAAAGTTGCCGGCGACGACGTGCTGGTGAAGCTGTAGTGCGCACTCGCCGGCGCCATGCGAGATACGATAGTCTGATGTGCGATGCCTGAAGTTCCTGAAGAAAACAAAGAGAAGGCCGCAGGGGCGAGCCTGTGGTGTCCGGCGTGCGCGCGGGCGGTGAGCGACCCGCTGGTGTGCGGAGACTGCTCGTCAGTGATTTGCCGGGTCTGCGGGACGCCGCTTGAATCAGCAGACGAGTTTGCCTTTGGGTAAAGAAAAACAAGCAGGAAATGGTGGGGAGCGCGGCCCTTCCGCGGCGGCAGCTTCGACGGCGCCGATCATTGTCAGCGGGAGGTGGCTGGCAGGCGCCTTTGCCGTGGTGCTGGTGGCGGCAGCGGTGTGTGCCTATGGCACGCTGGCGCTGCTGTTCTATCAGGGGCAGTGGCAGATGATTCTGCATCCTGCAAAGACGATTACGGCCACGCCGCATGAGAGTTTTGAGCCGATCCGCTTTGACTATACCGAGGAGGGCATTGCGCGGCTGTCGGGATGGTGGATCCCGGCGGACAAGGGTGCGCGCTGGAGCGGCGCTGCCGTGCTGTATCTGCATGGCGGGGCCGGGTCGCTGTCGAACTATGTGAGCGAGCTGGATGCGCTGCATGCGCTGGGTGTGAATGTGTTTGCGTTCGACTATCGCGGGTATGGGAAGAGCGCGGGGCCGCATCCCGAAGAGACGCGGATGAGCGCGGATGCGGACGCGGCGTGGAGTTACATGATGGGCACGCGGCACATGGGCGCGAAGTCGGTTGTGATTTACGGGACAGGCGCAGGCGCGAGCCTGGGCGCGGAGTTGGCGGCGCGGCATGCCGCGGCAGGCGTGGTGCTGGATGGGCCGACTGCACCGGCGAGACAAGTGATCGGGTCGGATGCGCGGGCAAGGATTCTGCCGATGTGGCTGCTGCTGACGCAGAAGTTTGATCCGGGGCCGGCGCTGAAGACGCTGGCAGTTCCGAAGCTGTTTGTGGACCGTGATGGCGGGAAGGCGAGGACACGGGAGCTGTATCAGGCTGCAGCGCGACCGAAGCGGTATGTTGCCCTGAGGCAGAACAGTGGCTATGGGCAGGCGATCACGGACTTCTTAAACGAAGTGCTGGATAAGTAAGGCTGCAACGCGGGGAATCAGCCTGCAATCAGGAGAGGTATTCGCGGATAAAAGGATCGTCGGAGTGGACGAGGTCGTGGGTGGATCCGTCGAAGACGAGCTTGCCGAGGTGAAGCACCAGAAAGCTGGTTTGCGGGTCGGCCATGTTGCTGGGGAGCTGATCCATCTGGTTGGTCTTACTGTTGAAGTGATGGGTCGCGAGCATGAAGGCGTCCTGCAGGCGGTGGGTGACGACGAGAGAGCTTGACTTGCTGACGTCGCGCTGCTTCATGACCAGCTGAATGATGGTGGTTGAAGTGATGGGGTCGAGGCCGCCGGTGGGCGAGTCGTAAAGGATGAGTTCGGGGCGGGAGACTACGGCGCGGGCGATGGCAACGCGGCGGCGCATGCCTCCCGAGAGTTCAGAAGGGAATTTGTACAGAGTGTGCTCGAGCTCGACGAAGCGCAGGGCCTCCGTGACGCGGCTGTCGATTTCGTCATCAGGGACGTGATCCTCCGCGAGGCGGAAGCCGACGTTGTCGCGGACAGTGAGCGAGTCGAAGAGCGCACCTTCCTGGAAGACCGTGCCGATGTTCTCGCGCAACCGGTAAAGGTCCTGATCGCGCATAGCGCTGACTTCGAAGCCGAAGACGAAGATGCGGCCGAAGTCGGGTTTGATGAGTCCGTTGGCGAGTTTGAGCAGAACACTTTTGCCTACGCCTGCGGGGCCGAGCAGGATGCGGGTTTCTCCACGCTTGAGTTCAAAGGAGATGTTTTCGAGAACCGGTTTGCCTTCAAAGCCGATGGACACATTTTCAAAGCGGATCGCCGGCGCGTCAGGGTAGGCTTTTGCGGGTGAAACATCGGGGGCGACTTCGCTGGTGGCCATACGCAGTTACCGCCCGAAGATGCCGATCATGAATTTACTGATGAGGAAATCCGTCGCAATAATGAGAACGGAAGAGGCAACCACAGCCTGTGTGGTGGACTTGCCGACGCCCTGGGTGCCGCCACGCGTGTTCATTCCGAAGTAGCAGCCGATGGTGGAGATGATGAATCCGAAGAAGAGCGGTTTCACAAGACCTTGTAGCACGTCGGCGTACATGAGCGTTTGATAGGCGGAGTGGAAGTACTGCGAGGCGTTCTGGCCGAGCAGGGAGACCGCAACCGCAGCGCCGCCGAGAATACCCACCGCATCGGAGATGATGGTGAGGAAGAAGAGCATGACGATGGTGGCGACGAGGCGGGGCATAACCAGCTTTTTGAGCGGGTCGGTGCCGAGGGCGCGCATGGCGTCGATTTGTTCGGTGACGACCATGGAGCCGAGCTCGCTGGCCATGCCGGAGGCGTTGCGTCCGGAGACCATGAGGCTGGTCAGCACGGGGCCGAGCTCCTTGACCATGGAAAGGCTGACGAGCTGGCCGGTGACGGCGGTGGCTCCGAACTGGGCAAGCGTGGACGCGGATTGCAGCGCCAGCACGCCACCGGTGAAGAAGCCGGTGAGGATGACGATGGGAATGGAGCCGACCCCGATGGAGTCCATCTGGGTGATGATCTCAGCGCCGTAGAAAGGGCGGCGGAAGATGTTGCCGACGGCGCGCGCAGACAGCAGCGAGTAGCGCTGGACGGCGGAGGCACCTCGTTTCGCGGCTGTGTCGAGCGTAGCTAGAGGCATGGCTTCTTAATCAGCATTTTAGATGCAAATAGCACTTTGCGTTTTGTGAGTTGCTCTGAATGGATGCGAAATCAAAAAAAGCGACGGCGGGACGCGCCGTTGGCGCTCCTTTAGATGACTATTCCTTGATGCGTTTTTTTATTTCGATGTTGAGGCGCTTGATCTTCTGGTTGAGCGTGGAGAGCGGAATGCGGAATTGCTCGGCAGCCTCGGTCTGGTTCCAGTTGCAATGCTCCAGCTTGTCGATGATGATGCGACGCTCGATGTCTTCCAGGATGTTGAAGAGCGATGCGTTGGGGTTGTGCTCCAGCAGGCTGGTGGAGTAGCTGCGCCCGGTGAGGTGGCCGGGGAGCAGATCGGCGCCGATGACGGCGCTGGTTGAAAGAACAATGCCGCGCTCAATGGCGTTTTCAAGCTCACGGACGTTGCCGGGCCAGTCGTAGTCGACCAGAGCGCGCAGAGCGTCCGGCGCAAGGGTGCGCGGCGGCAGGCTGTTTTCCTCGGCGTAGTACTTGAGGAAGTGCGCGGCGAGCAGGGGAATGTCTTCGCGGCGGCTGCGCAGCGGGGGCAGATCGACGGAGATGACGTTGAGGCGGTAGAAGAGGTCCTCGCGGAATTTGCCATCGCGCACGGCCTGGCGGAGATCGACGTTGGTGGCGGCAATAATGCGGACGTCGACCTGAATCTCCTGTATGCCGCCGAGCTGCATGAAGCGTTTGTCCTGAAGCACGCGCAGGATCTTGGCCTGGGTGTCCACGCCCATGTTGCCGATTTCGTCGAGGAAGAGGGTACCGCTGTTGGCGACCTCGAAAAGTCCTTTTTTGACGGCGATGGCGGAGGTGAAGGCTCCCTTGACGTGTCCGAAGAGCGTGGACTCAAGCAGGTCTGTCGGCATGGAGCCGGTATTGACCGCCACAAAGGGCTTGTCCTTGCGGGGCGAGTTGGAGTGGAGTGCCTTGGCGATGAGCTCCTTGCCGGTGCCGCTTTCGCCCTGGATGAGGACGGTGGAGCGGCTGGGCGCGACCTGAGCGACGAGGTCGAAGATGCGGAGCATGGGCTCGCTTTTGCCGATGATGTTGGAGAAGCTGTAGCGCTCCTTCATGGCGCGCTTGAGCTGCAGGTTCTCCTCTTCGGCGTGGTAGCGGCCGATAGCCGAGCGGATGTCGGCGAGCAGCTTCTCGTTGTCCCACGGCTTTTGAATAAAGTTCTGCGCGCCGGAGCGGATGGCGTCGACGACGTTATCCACCTTGCCGAAGGCGGTGATCATGATGACGGGCAGGGAGGGATTACGCTCGCGGATGAGGGGCAAGACCTCAAGCCCGCTCTTACCGGGTAATGCGAGGTCGAGCAGTACGAGGTCGTAAAAGTACTCCTCGATGCGTTCGAGTCCCTCTTCGCCGTTGACAGCGGTTTCTACCACATAGCCTTCAAGCGAGAGCAGGGTTTCGAGAGACTCGCGGATGGCGGCCTCGTCGTCGATGATCAAAATACGCTGGGAGGCTCCGGATTGCGCGTTGGGTGGTGTGGGGATGGCGATAGCGGCCTCAGGCATGCGCAGGCTTCCTTAACATGGGGAATTCAAGATAGAACGTGGTTCCGGCGCCCATACTGCTTTCAACATGGATCTTGCCGGCGTGTTCCTGGATGATGCCGTAAGTGACGGCAAGACCCAGGCCGGTTCCGCGTCGCTGCCCCTCTTTGGGGGCTGATTTAGTCGTAAAAAACGGGTCGTAGATACGCTGCAGGTGCTCGGGCGAGATGCCGGAGCCGGTGTCAGAGATGGCCACGCTGACGTGGCCGTTGACCTCCGTGGTGACATGCAGCGTGCCTCCGCCGCTCATAGCGTCTTTTGCATTCAGAAAGAGATTGAGGAAAACCTGTTGCAGCTTGCCTGAGTTGCCGAGGATGGGCGGCAGGTTGGGCAGCAGCGAGGTATTCAGCGTAACGTTGGAAGTTTTGAACTGGTGCTCGATGAGGGCCAGCGTATCGCGAATGATGGTGTTCAGATCGGTTTCGCGGAACTCGCTGGTTCCGGTGCGCGAGAAGTTAAGCAGGTTGTTGACGATCTCTGAGGCCCGGAAGGTCTGCTGGGTGATCTTCTCCAGCATTGGCGAGAGGCGATCATCGCTGCGCAACTGCTTGGAGAGCATTTGTGTGTAGGAAGAGATGACAGCCAGCGGAGTGTTGACTTCATGCGCGACGCCGGCGGCAAGCAGGCCGATGGACGAGAGTTTTTCCGCCTGCGAGAGATGAGCTTCAAGCTCCGTGCGGGTGGTGATGTCGTCGACCAGGATGATGCGTCCGACGGTCTTGAAGTCGCGCGCGACGAGTGGAGCAATGGCCACATTGACAGTACGGTTTTCACCGGCGCGGGTCTGTAGGCGGAACTTGTAGAGATTGTGAACGCCGGGCTCGCTTTTCACGCGGTGGTATTCGTCCATGAGCGCGGCGGGGAAGACGCTGGAGAGCGGTTGGCCGAGGGCTTCCCCGCGGGACAGCGCGTACATGGCCTCCATTTGCGAGTTCCAGCTTTCGATGCGGTCCTCAAGATCGACGGCCAGGATGCCGACGTTGATGGACTCGACGATGTTCTCGTTGAATTCCTTGAGGCGTTCGTACTCGGTGATCTTCTGTTCGAGGCTGGCGTAGAGGCGGGCGTTCTGGAGCGCGATGCCGATGTAGCTGGCCAGCGACTCAAGCGACTCGACGTCCTGGCTGGAGAGGAAGTCTCCGTCCGTGGTCCGGCCAAGGCCGATGACGGCGATAGCGCGATCCTGCACGCGGCAGGGCAGGTAGTAGTTGAGGTCGAGGACGGAGGCGGTGCGTCGTTCGGACTCGGAGAGATGCAGAGCCTGCTGCGGGTTCTCGAGGAAGATATGCGAGCCGGAGTCGGGCTGATCGAAGTCGAGGAACCCGAGATCGAGCATGGCATTCAGATCGTAGGCGGAGGCGGGGAGGCCGTGCCCCGCGGCGAGGGTGAATTGTCTGGACTCGGTAGAGAGGAAGACCGCAACACGAGTGACGAACAGGGTGCGGGTGAGGCGGTCGCCGATGGAGTCGAGCAGCGCGCCGAGATCGGTCTGCGAGCTGAGGTTGCGGCCAAACTCAATCAGGGTCTGGCGGTAGTCGTAGCGTTTGCGGTCGAATACGCGGTCGACGCGATCCTGAATCATGCGCTTAAGCGGGTCAAAGAGCAGCGCGGTAATAATGATGGCGGCGACGAGGCCCCAGTCGCCAGCGGACGGCACATGCTTGCGCACGACCTCGCCGGCGACGGCGACGAGGCCGAAGTAGAGTCCGAACAGGACGGCGGTGGCCAGGGTATAGGTGACACCGCGCTTAAAGATGAGGTCGGTATCCATGAGCCGGTAGCGAACAATGGCCCATGCGAAGGTGAGGGGCAGGAAGAGCAGCGCGATCCCGGTGAGCCTGGTGGCGATGTCGGGAACGGCGATGTTGGTGAGGAACGGAACCGCGGAGAGCAGCGTGAAGGGCGTAATGGCGACGATAGTGCCGCGGGTGAGCCACTTCAACTGCTGGCGTCGCAGAGGTACGCGGGTGCTGCGGTAGCTGATCCAAAGGACGATGGCGGCGAGGACGTAAAAAGCTGCGTCGTAGCCGGTAAGAAGCTGGTCAAGGCGGTGGCGGAGCAGCTCGGTCGCAGCCCAGTGCTGTGTGGCGAAGACATACAGGCCTACGAAAAAGGCTCCGGGCAGATAGACCAGCGGCATGAGCCAGCGGCGGCGGCGGCCTTCATTGGCGAAGGCGAGCGCAAAATGGACGAAGAGTGCCGGCTGCAGACCCTCGGCAACGATGTTCGACCAGAAGATGATCTGGTCAAAGGTGTTGAACTTGCCGGTGTACTTGAACGAGTACAGAACGAACGAAGCCAGGCAGAACAGGTAGAAATGCGTAGAGTGCGGTGCGGTCCAGCGCCGGAACAGGACGTAAAGACCAATGCCGAGATAGACCAGCGCGATGAGGCGGAAGCCCTGGTTGAAGCTGCGGTTCTGCGCGTCGAGGATGACCGGGACGTCAAGCTTAACGCCGTCGCGCTGGATGGTGTAGGTGATGGTATTGAAGGCGTGTGTGAAGAAAATCTGTTTGGAGAGAGTGGCCCAGCGAACGACGCGTTCGCCGTTAGCCTTAAGCAGAAGATCGCCGGTTTTGATGCCGCCACGCTGCCCGGGGCCGCTGGGAGTCACACGCTCAGCGATGAGACCACCGTGGCCCTCGACCCACCAGACACCGTCTGTAGGAGTCTGAAAATTGCTTTCCTGGATATAGTTGAAGGTCGCAAGAATCGCAGCCGCAGCTGTGAGCAAGGCAAGGAGTACAACGGTAATGCGAGTTTGGAAGGACCTTTCCATAATGCCGGGGCAGGCTACGTGGGCCCGGGAACTCAAGTGACCGCACAAAGACGAGTTGCAAGTTGACTGCCAGCTTCCCTCCAAATTCGGAAGTTGGGCAATAAAAGCAGTATACCCTTTATTAACAAGCCACTACGAGAAGGGTTGGTGGTGGGATGGAAGCGACGCGGAGGGCCTATCTGTAATATTTCATTGATGTATATGAAATATCATAGGCTAAATTTTCCCTGTGGAAATTCCCGGGAAACAGACAATTTAGCATTTTCAGGCCGGGCGCAGGCGTGACAGGGGAACGATTCCAAGCCGGGATTCGATCCTGCGTCCTCGACAGACTCTAGCGAAAGCGCGAACCGCCTTTATGGGCCGGACGGGTGGCCCAGATGATGCCCACAACGAAAATGGTGACGAAGCAGCCAATCACAAAAAGCGCCAAGATGATCCTCCTCAATTTTCGCCAATTGGCGACGGCAACAGCATACCGCAACGGATGCACGGCTGGCAGCAGCTTATTTTGCGGTTTGGAGCGCTCGTTGCGTGCAAGAATAAACCTATCTTCACGCAAGGATTTTCAACAGGCAAAAGGTGCTGTGCGGGGATGCGGCGCCACGCTGGGATTTCTATGAGCATTCGCACACTGAGCAGCCGCGAGATTTATCGCAACCCCTGGCTTCGCCTGCGCGAAGACGAGATTGAACGCAGCAACGGCGCCAAAGGCATTTACGGCGTAATCGACAAGGATGATTGCGCTGTAATTCTGCCCATCGAGGGCGACGTTATCTACCTGGTGGAGCAATTCCGGTACACGATTGGAAAGCGCGCCATGGAGTTTCCGCAGGGTGGCTGGGAAACGGCCGATGTGGATCCGGAGGAACTGGCGCGCGGAGAACTGCGCGAGGAGACGGGGCTGGTGGCGGAGCGGATGATTCGTCTGGGGATGATGTGGGTTGCATACGGCTTCACAAAGCAGCGGCAGTTTGTGTACCTGGCGACGGGGCTGACGCAGGCCGGGACCGACCCCGATCCGGAAGAGCACGATCTGGTGCTGAAGACCGCCACAGTGGCGGAGTTTGAGCAGATGCTACTGGACGGAACGATTCAGGATGCGACCACGCTGGGCGCATGGGGAATGTACAAGGTGTGGCGGGAGCGGCAGGAGCGTTAGATCGCGGGAGCCAACAGCTTGAGGGTGAGGAAGAGCGCGACTCCGGCGAAGAAGACCAGGGCCATGCGGATGCCGGGCTCGCGGTTGACCTCGGGGACCAGGTCGGTAGCGGCGACGTAGATCGCGACTCCGGCGGAGAGTGGGAGTCCAGCCTCGACCCAGTGGGGCAGCAGACTGATGATGAGGACGCCGGCGACGGTGGCGAGCGCCAGCACGATGGCGGAGACCATGGCGGCGCGGCGGCTGCGTCCGGAGGCCATCATGACCGAGGCAACGGTGAAGCCCTCGGGTATTTTGTGCAGGAAGATAGCGATAAAGATGAGCCAGCCGAGGAGGTTGGAGAGCACAAAGCCGGAGCCGATGGCTACGCCGTCGAAGAAGGCATGGGCGGCAAGGCCGGCGAGCACGGAGTTGCCGGTATGGGCCGCGACGAATTCGTGGTGATGGGTTTCTTCGCCGAAGTGGAAGTGCGGTGTGATGGTGTGTTCCATCAGATGAATGGCGCAATAGCCGACCAGCACGAGCAAGGGCGCCCAGTGCGGCGAAAACTTAAAGCTCTCGGGCACCATTTCAAGAAAGGCGACGGAGAGCATGAAGCCCGCACCCAGCGCGACAAAGTAGCGGAGATAATGCTTGGGCCATTCGCGATGCACCAGGATGATTCCGCCGAGCACGTCGGCAGAAGCGGCGATGATTCCGAGAATGACGGAGAGGATCATAGAGCAGCCATACAGCAGTCAGTTGATACAGCGGCCAGCAAAAGTCCGGTCAGAGTGGAAACTGCCAGCGGAGATTATCCGCTGTGGCGAATGTGCATCACGTCGCCGTCCTTGACTATATAGTCTTTGCCTTCGAGGCGGAGCGTACCCTGTGCCTTCGCGGCAGCTTCCGATCCGGCGGCGAGCAGCGTGTCCCAGTGAATGGTTTCGGCGCGGATGAAGTGCTTTTCGAGGTCGGAGTGGATGGCGCCGGCGGCATCCTGCGCGCGCGAGTTAACGGGAACCGTCCACGCGCGGCACTCATCTTCCCCTGCCGTAAAGAAGCTGATGAGGCCAAGCAATTCGTAGCTTTTACGGATGAGGCGGACCAGGCCGCTCTCGTTGAGGCCATAGGAGCCGAGAAATTCGGCTGCCTCCTCGTCTTCCATCTCGGCCAGTTCCGCTTCGACCTTGCCGCAGAAGGCGGTGACTCCGGCGTTGGGGCGGGATGCGAATTCGGTGAGGTTGTACTTTGCTTCGGCGCTTTCGAGGTCGTCGCCGAGGGTGGTGCTCTCAGGCAGGTTTACCGCGTAGAGAATGGGCTTTTGCGACAGGAACATGAATCCGCGAATGAGCTTTTTCTCTTCGGGTGTCATGTCGAGTTCGCGCAGGGGCTTTTCCGCTTCCAGCGCCTCTTGGGAGCGAAGCAGGAGGGCTTGCTCTTTTTCAAGGTCGGCGGTGCGGGACTTCTTCATGTCCTTTTCCACGCGTTCGAGGCGCTTTTCGATCTGGGTGAGGTCGGAGACCATGAGGTCGAATTCGACATTCTTGATGTCGCGGAGCGGATCGATAGGGCCGACGTGCGGGATGGCGTCATCTTCAAAGGCGCGGAGCACGTGTATGAGCGCGTCGACGTTGCGCAGGTTGGTGAGGAAGGCGGTTTCCTTGAGCGCGTCCTGTCCAATGGCGGCCACGTCGGAGTATTCGACGGTCGCATACGTGGTCTTCTTCGGGTTGTAGAGGGCGGCGAGCTTGTCGAGGCGCTCGTCGGGAACTTTGGCGACGCCGAGGTGCGACTCGCGCGGGTTCGAGTAGCCGCGGTCTTCAAGTTTGGCCTTGGTAAGGATGCGGAACAGGGAAGTCTTGCCTACCTGCGGCAGGCCGATAATGCCGGTCTTCATGCTTGTCCTAAAGGGTATGGGTTCAGGTTGTGCAAGCCTCAGCAAGAGGCCTGCGCCAATCTTTGATGATAGCAGCCGGGGACTGGCCGTCCGGGCGACCGCGCTTCGCGCCATGGTGCCCCAGGCTAGTGGCAGGCAAGGCGTATTCCGCTGCGCACCAACTCGGCACTTGCTTCAAGCCCTCGGCTCGACCTTTGGATAATTCGCTGCAAGCAGCACGACCAGGATAATTCCAGCGAAGAGCACAACAGTCTCGACATTCTCCGAGCGGCTGTGCAGCCGGTTGAAGTCCATGCGATAGGGATTGTTGGCAGGCGCGGCGTCGATGACGCCACCGGCGGCGATACGGTCGCGCTCCATGTGCGGAATGATGGAGAACTGCGAGTAGGCCGTGAAGGCCAGCATGATGAGTGTGAGCACCACGGGCACGATTACACTGCGCGGAAGAGCCTTGACGGCCTTGGCGGCCAGCAAAAGCAGAACGATGAGTACGCCGCAGACGAGGCCCTCATAATGCAGGATGCGCAGACTGTGGCCGACGACCGTGCCGGCGGCATGGGCGTCCGGCAGGTAGGTGAAGGCTGTGGCGGCGACGACGGGGAAGAACATGATTCCACCGAGCCAGAGAACAATACAAAGCAGGATGACGGAGCGGATGGCAGTCTTCATTTGGCGAATGTCTCCCCTCTAATTTTGCTCTTGCTCTGTTGTATCACCGGGTCGGCGCGCCGGAGACGCTCGACCGCCAGATAAGCCGCTCCATGCGCTTGGGGATGGGTGGATGCGTGGAGAAAGGCGAGGATCATGCCATTCTGACCGCCGAAGTATCCTCCGGCGAGAACCAGGAGCAGGGTGAGGGCGGTCAGCAGGAAGGTGGTTTTGAGGGTGTTCCTGAGCGGTGCGCCGCTTCTGTTATTCCATTGGACGCAGATTGGGCTGGAGGAGGCGCGGGCAGGGACAGCGATGTGCACAACCTGGGGTGCAAGGTGCCGGCAAAAGGGGCATTCCGCAGGGTATTACGGCTGCAGTCTATGATTTTTAGTAGTTTCGGTTTCATTTTGATGTATACGGGCTGGCTTCCGGATTTGTGAAGAGCGATTTCCGGGTGGATCGAGGAGTTGGTGTTTATCTTTAACAATAATGTAATCAATAATTTGTTAAAGATACGGGGTCGTTGTGATAGTACGGTCACAAAATTGCAACGCCGACTCAATATGAAAAATCCCTGCCCGCGTAATTTAGGTTCTATTTCAAGACTTATCCTCGCCCTGAGCCTGGCGTTTTTCTGCACGCTGGTACTGCCTGGAAATCTCAAGGCGCAGTCGACCATCTCCGGAGCTATCGCTGGAACGGTTACCGATGCTTCAGGCGCGGCCATTCCCGGCGCAACCGTTAAGATCACCAACACCGATACAGGCGCTACTCAGACCCTGAAGACCGGTGGGGCCGGCGACTATCGCGCGGCCCTGTTGAAGCCGGGTAACTATCTGGTTGTGATCAGCGCCCAGGGCTTCCAGACAACGCAGAGGCAGACGGCTGCTGCCTTGGGTCAGACGGCCACAGTGAGCATGCAACTGGGCGTTGCCAAGGGCATCCAGACCGTTGAGGTCGAAGGCCAGACCGTGCCCCTTCTGCAGCCTGAGAACTCCGATCTGGCTACGACGATTACCATGAATCAGGTGCAGAGCCTGCCGAACCCCGGCGGTGACATCACCTATTACATCAACATGACGCAGGGCGTGGTGATGAATACGCAGGGCGGCTACGGCAACTCGTCCGCGTTCGGCCTGCCGGCCACCTCGAACAACTTCACGGTCAATGGTGCGCAGGACAACGATCCCTTCCTGAACCTGAACAACTCCGGCCCGAGCAACCTGTTGCTGGGCAGCAACGACATTGACGAAGTCAATATCGTTGCGAACGCATACAGCGCGCAGTACGGCGGTCTGGGCGGCGTGCAGGAAAACATCCTGACCCGTTCCGGCAGCAACAAATTCCACGGCAACGCCACGTACTGGTGGACCAACAGCGCCATGAACGCCAATAGCTGGTTCAACGATTATTCGAGCGCGCCTGAGGCGTTCTCAAATGCGAACCAGTGGGGCGCCGCAGTGGGCGGACCGATCGTGAAGGACAAGTCCTTCTTCTTCGTGAACTATGAGGGTCTGCGTTTTGTGACGGCGCCGACGGATTTTGTGGTTGTTCCGAGCCAGGCGTACGAAACTGCGGTCCTCAATAATCTGCAGGCGGAAGGTTCGCCCTTCTCGGACCAGATCCCCTTCTATCAGCACATGTTCGATCTGTACAACAATGCCCCCGGCGCCTCACGGGCGCAACCGTATGGATACGATCAATACGCAAACGATGGTACTGGCATGGTTTACTCGAACTTCTTCGTTACCAGCCCGAAGAACCACCTGGCGGAAGTTCTTGTGACCGCGCGTTACGACCAGAAGCTGGGTCCGAATGACAGCATGTTCGTCCACTTCAAGCGCGATCACGGCGTGCAGCCGACCTATGTCGATCCGATCAACTCCGCATTCAACAACAACAGCGATCAGCCGGACTACGAAGGCCAGTTGGAAGAGACGCATACATTCTCCCCGAACTTCGTAAACCAGTTCCTGCTGGCTGGGGCTTGGTATAGCGCGTATTTTGTGGATGCCAATCCGCAACTTGCAAAGCAGACTTTCCCCTACACGTTAGATATGGCATCCGGCTCATTCAGCCTTTTGGGCGGTATCACCTATGTCTTCCCGCAAGGGCGCGACGTCACTCAATATCAGATTGATGATGACCTTAGCTACACGCATGGCAAGCACAACCTCAGCGCCGGCTTCATCTTCAAGCGGAACGATGTAACCGATGCTGACCTTGGCGTTCTCACAACCCCGCTGGCCGTCAATTTGGGGCCTGCTACTTTCGGCGTGTTCTCTGATCCTTGCCCGACAAATGATAACGGTAACCCAATTGGCCCAACGTGCGGCGCGTACGACATGTTTGGTCAAGGTCTCAATTATCTTGGTATCCAGAACTTCCCGCAGCGGCTGAGTGAGCCGATTGCTCTCTATAGCCTGGGCTTCTACGGCCAGGACCAGTGGAAGCTGGCTCCAAACTTCCAGGTCACGGCGGGCGTTCGCGTGGAGCACAACTCAAATCCGATTTGCGTCACGAACTGCTTTGCCCGGTTGAACGGCAACTATAACCAAGTCAATGCAGGACTGGATGTTCCCTACAACAAGATGATCTTGTCCGGCCTCCATACTGCTTTCAATAGCTTGCAGAAGGTCACGATTGAACCGCGCCTAGGCTTTACCTTCTCACCTCCGAATCATCCGTACACCCTGTTCCGCGGCGGCATTGGAATGTTCAGCGACGTCTTTCCGGCTACGGTTGCGGACAGCTTGCTGACGAACGCCCCGTTGAATCCAGAGTTCAACGCCTACTTCTATCTGCCTGACCCCTCCTCGCCGTATAGCTTCACCGGCGCGCTTGCTGGTGTGAACCAGACGTTCGTACAGGACTATTCGACGGGCGGCAGCTACAACTCGATTTTGAATGACAACCCGGACTTCACGGCTCCGGCTGTGACGAGTGCCGACTCCAAGATCCACTATCCGACCTATGAGGAGTGGAGTTTGCAGTTGCAGCAGCAGATCGGGCGTCATACCAGCTTCCAGATCGGCTATGTTGGCAACCACGGTTATCATGAGCCGGTCGTCAACAACGGCGTGAACGCAGCTCTTGCCACCTCAGGCTACGAATCATTCCCAGGTCTGCCGGATAATCCCGCTCTCCCGGCATTCTCCGGTGTAAATGAGGTTCAGAGCGTGGCAAGCTCGAATTACAACGGCCTGGTTGCTACCGTAAAGGAAGAATCCAAGTACGTCACCGCCATGTTTAACTACACTTGGAGCCACGCGCTGGATGAAATCTCCAACGGAGGTTTCCTGCCGTTCGGCGGCAATGCTACCAGCCCGATCGATCCATTCAACCTGGCTTTGCTGAACTATGGCAACGCGGACTACGATCTGCGCCATAATCTGAACGGCAACTACATCATCCACATTCCCTACTTCGGTGGGCCAAAGATGGTGACAGATGGTTGGATGCTCGGCGGTACGGTGTTCTATCACACGGGCTTTCCGTTCAGTGTAACCAGCAGCAGCGCTACCAACACCCTGAACGGTACAGGTGGCTACGGCGGCACGATGCTGGCAGCTATCACCAACCCCAGTGTGCCTCATCATTGCGGCGGCAGGGCCATCACGACGTCATGCCTCGGTCCGGCGATTGGCAAGACCGGCTCGTACTTCGCAGATCCCTCGTCCTTCTATGGAGTACAGCGCCGCAACCAGTTCTTCGGGCCGGGCTACTTCAACACCGACTTCACGGTGGGGAAGAGCTTCGCAATTCCAGGTCTGGATACGGGCCGGTTCCAGGTGGCGGCTCAGGCCTACAATGTCCTGAACCACCCGAACTTCGGAAACCCGGTGTTTAATGGGGACAACGGTGCGGGATTCGGCACCATCCAGAACACGGTCAGCGTACCGACCAGTGTGTACGGATCGTTCCTTGGCGGGGACGCTTCTGCCCGTATCATTCAGCTGAAAGCGAATATCCAGTTCTAGGTTCTTTTGTTTCGCTTGAACAAGAGGGCGGCTTCGGCCGTCCTCTTTCTTATGTGTAGGCGCTGTTCCCGGCGGTACGGCGGCTCCGCACTGGTCATCGGGGGTAATCCTGTGCGACGCTGGAGTATCGACTGAAGAATTTGTGGGCCAACCCTTCTGAGCCGAAAGGCATCATTACTATTCAATCGTTTCACTTGAAAATATGACCCCCACTATCCTTTTAGTTGACGACAATGCCATCCAGGCCGCCGCACGGCGGAACGTTCTCCTGAAAACTGGTAAAGCGATTGCACTCGCCAGCGGGGCCCCAAAGGCCCTGGATATGCTCGACGATGCCGCCTTGCGGGAGTCGATTGGGCTGGTGATCACGGACCATCAAATGCCGGGCATGAACGGGCCGGAGTTTGTTAGCCGGCTCAGGGATCGGCTGCCGTCGGTTCCGGTGATTGTGCTGAGTGGCTACTTGGATGTCGAGCCGGAATACGACGGGCTGAACATCATCTTTCGATCCAAGCCTATCGCTCCAGAGCAACTGATTGCTCTGACGAAATCGCTGCTGGATCCTCCGTTAACCAAGACGGCCTGAGAGTCCGGCGGATGCCGTTATAAGCTGCCTGTGTAGGGTGACTCGGATTTTGCTGGCAGCGTTCCTGATCTTCTTCATCTTAATTTCCGACATCTGGACTACGCGCTGGCTGAAGCTGTCGACGGATCCGGCCAGGAAAGTAAAGGCCTATGTAGGCACTTCGGCGCTGTTCTGGAGTGCGTCGATGGTCTTCCAAGCCGACGCCTGAACCTTGTTTATGGGGCACCTGATTCCTTGTGCCGTGGCGCACAGTTAAGCGACATGTGTGACCTGGGTCACTTTGCTGTAAGTGGGTGAGTCTGCGACAATGAGGAAGTTTAATCATGCCTACATTCGGCGATTTCGCTCTCCTTCTTGCCCTCGCACTAAGCGTGTATAACCTACTGGCCGGTGGCGTGGCGCTGCGTCAGATTGCAACCGGGAAGAGCGGACGGGTGACGCCCGAACGCCTGGCGGAAACCGCGCGACGGGCCGGCATTGGCACCTTTGTTGCGACGTCTGCGGCGGCCTTTGCGCTGGTCTGGTGCGCGTTTACCAATGATTTTTCCGTCGCATACATCCTGCATCACTCGAATCGGGCGCTGCCGGGGCCGTACAAGTTCGCGGCACTGTGGTCCGGGCAGGAGGGATCGCTGCTGCTTTGGGCGTGGCTGCTGGCGGCGTATGGGTTTGTGCTGCGGGTGCGGCACAAAGTGGACGTCAAGCTGACGGCCTATGCGTCGACGATCCTGGCGGGGATCCAGTTGTTTTTCCTGCTGCTGTTGAACTTTGCGGCGCTGCCATTCTCGCTGGTCAAAGGGCCGGTGCCCGTAGACGGATTCGGGCTGAATCCGCTGCTGCAGTACCCGGAGATGGTGATCCATCCGCCGATGCTGTACCTGGGCTACGTGGGCTTTGCGGTGCCGTTTGCGTTTGCTCTGGGCGCGCTGATGATGCGGTATCCGGGCGAGAAATGGATCCACATTACGCGGCGCTGGACGATGGTGACGTGGCTGTTTTTGACCTGCGGCATTTTTCTTGGCATGCACTGGGCGTATTCGGTGCTGGGCTGGGGCGGCTACTGGGGCTGGGACCCGGTGGAGAATGCTTCGCTGATGCCGTGGCTGACGGGTACGGCTTTTCTGCACTCAGTGATGATGCAGGAGAAGCGCGGCATGATGAAGAGCTGGAATGTGTGGCTGATCTTCTCGACTTTCATGCTGGCGATTTTTGGGACGCTGCTGACGCGGTCGGGGCTGGTGAGTTCGGTGCATGCCTTTGCGCAGTCGCCCATCGGCAACTGGTTCTGGGTATTCCTGGTGATTGTGTTTGCGGTGTGCCTGTTCACGTACATCCTGCAGCGCGATCATTTGAAGGCTGACAACAAGATTGAGTCGCTGGTCTCGCGCGAGTCGAGCTTTCTGTTCAATAACCTGGTCCTGCTGGCGGCGTGCTTCACGGTGCTGTGGGGAACACTGTTCCCGATCCTGTCAGAGTATGTAGTCGGCAACAAAGTGACGGTGAGCGCGCCGTTCTATGATCGCGTGGCTGTGCCGATAGGGCTGTTCCTGTTGTTTCTGACGGGAATTGGACCGCTGCTGGCGTGGCGCAGCTCGTCGTTCCGGAGCATCCGCAAGAACTTTGTGGTGCCAATCAGCGCGGCTGTGGTCACGGGCATTGTGGTGATCGCGTTTGGCGTGCATCCGTGGGAGATTTTCACCACCACCCATCAGGGATCTTTCTACGCGTTTGTGGCGTACTGCCTGGGCGCGCTGGTGGTGACGGCGGTCGGGTCAGAGTTTTTGCGGGGGGCTAAGGTAATTTCGCGCCATACGGGCAAGAATCTGCTGTTGTCGGTGATCCAGTTGACGCGCCGCAATACGCGGCGGTATGGCGGATATATTGTCCACTTCGGCGTGGTGGTGATTATTATTGGTTTTTCCGGGCAGGCGTTTAACCAGACGCAGGAGCAGGAGCTGGCGCTGCACCAGAGCATCCATATTGGGTCTTACAAGATCGAGTGCGAGGGGTATTCGCAGGACACGAACCCGAACTATGACACGGAGTACGCGCTGCTGAATGTGTACCGGGACGGGAAGCTGGTGACGAAGATGGCTCCGGAGCGCCGCTTCTACAACGCTAGCCAGCAGCCGCTGACCGTGGTTTCAAACCATTCCACCCCGGCGTGGGATCTGTATGTGATTTATGCAGGTAAGAATCCGGATTCTGGCCGGCCGATTATCCGGGTGTTCCTGAATCCGCTGGTTATGTGGATATGGATCGGCGTGGCGATTATTGCGTTTGGTACGTTGCTGGCGATGGTTCCGAACTTATCGGCGGCAATGGCGGCGAGCCGAACACGTCCGCAGGACCAGACGGACGGGCTCACAACGCAGGGTGGCGACTGATGCGAAAAACTGGACGCACGGGACAATTGATTCTTCGGTTTACCGCCATGGCGCTGGTGCTGGGCCTGGTTGCGATGCTGGGCATGGGCGCAACGGATAACTCGGCACGCTTTAACGATCTGGGCAACAAGCTGATGTGTACCTGCGGCTGCGGACAAGTGCTGCTGCAATGTAACCACCTGGGTTGTCCGGGGCTGTCGCGCGAGAGCGCGGAGCTGAATGCCGACCTGGCGCGGGGCGACAGTGATAATGCAATTTTGATTGCGTTCCAGAATGAATATGGTCCAACCGTGCTGGCTGCGCCGATGCTGACAAAGTTCAACATGATTGCGTGGATCATGCCGCCGCTGCTGCTGGGGCTGGGCATTCTGGGAACAGTTTTGCTGGTGCGCCGCTGGCGGCAAAGGGCGGCCGCCATGCCGCCGGTAAAGCAAACGGCAGAGATCCGGGCTTTGCGCGAGCAGGTTCGGAAGGAGACGGAACTGTGATTATAGTGGGGTGCGTCCTGCTGACGCTGGGAATTGGGTTCTACGTGTTTTATCCGGAGCGCAATGTTGCCGCGCAGACGCAGAAGACGAGGCTGGAATATCTGCATGAGCACAAAGAGGTGCTCTACGATAACCTGCGCGATCTGAACTTTGAATACCGGGCGGGAAAGTACGTCGAGGAAGACTACCTCGCTCAGCAGAATAGCCTCGAATCGGAAGCGGCCGGGGTGATGGCCGAAATTGAGCATCTCGAATCCAAGCCTCACTAACGCAGGATGACAAGGAAAGATATGAAGTTCGCCTCCACTGTCAGCATGGTTGCGCTGCTGGCAGCCTCAATGGCCGCCCAGGCTGCTACCGTAAGCGGGAATGTCGTTAACAAGACCACCAACAAGCCTGCTGTGGGAGACAAGGTCATCCTGATTGCCCTGCAGAGCGGGATGCAGGACCTGGCGCAGACGACGACGGACGCACAGGGCCACTTCTCAATCAACGTGCCGGATAACAGCATGCACCTGATCCGCGTGGACCACCAGAAGGCGGCCTATTATGCGCCGTTAACGCCGGGCATGACGCATGTGAATGTGACGGTGTACGACGTGGGTGCGAAGATACCTGGCATTACGACTGAAGCGGATGTGATGCGTGTGCAGTCGGGGGCACAGGGCTTGCAGGTGGTGCAGAACTACTTTGTGAAGAATGCATCGAATCCGCCGCGCACGCAGTTCAGCGCACATGCGTACGATGTGTATCTGCCGCCCGGCGCCAAGATTGATGCAGCGGCAGCGATGGGGCCGGGCGGAATGCCGGTTTCGTCCTCACCCATGCCACAGGGGAAGGGACTGTACTCGTTTGTTTTCCCTCTTCGGCCGGGTGAGACGCGCTTCCAGCTGAGCTATACGGTGCCCTACAACGGCAGCTACAAGTTTTTGCCTCGTGTAGCGATGCCGACGGAAAATCTGGCGGTGATGTTGCCGAAAAGCATGAGCTTCAAGGGGGTTGATGCGTTTCAGTCTGCTAACGTGGACGATAGCGTACAAACCTATCTGGCAAAGAATGTGCAGCCATCACAGGCGCTGGCGTTTACGGTATCGGGCACGGGCCAGATGCCGCGCGACTCAGCTCAGAGCAGTGCGACCGCGCAGGACAACAATGGAAGCGGGCAGGCGTCCACAGCGGCGGCTGATCGTCCGGGCATAGGACTGGAGAACCCGATCGACACGCCGGATCCGTTGCAGAAGTACAAGTACTGGATTCTGAGCGGACTGGCGCTGCTGCTGGTGGTAGCAGCGGCGTTCTTCCTGCGCGCGGGACCCTCAGAGGTCGCCGCTGGGGCGGGAGGAGCGCCGGTGCCTTCGCCTCTGGTTCCGACGCCTGCGGGCGGCAATACAGGGTTGCTGATGGCGGGCCTGAAGGACGAACTGTTTGCCCTGGAGACGGAGCGTCTGGAAGGTAAACTGACCGAATCCGAATACGCTGAGCAGAAGGCCGCGTTGGAGCAAGTGCTGAAGCGGGCGCTGGGGCGGAAGAAGGAAGGTTAGAAGTAGGTCCCGGATTGCTGTATTTAAGACGGCGGGAGGGCCAAGTATTTCCATCCATTCGGTTACTCTGGCAATGTAGCTGACTTGATTCCTCCTCGAATTCACTTGGCGATTCACAGGCAGCCGCACGGTATAGTCAGGGATGGCGATTCTCACGACCTTGCTCGGGCGTGGCGAAGACTGACCGGTACAAAGACCGTGGCGCGACGCTCGTCGAAGACGAGCCGCAGTTGCTGCGTCCAGCGTCTGGCGCGCGCTCGCGGGTAGAGAAGGAATTTCTCCCCGATGGGTTCGAACGATTCCCTGTAAAGCGGACCGGCGAGGTGGGGAACGAAGCGCGAATTCGCCGTCGTGTTCCGGGCAAAAAGGGTCGTCTGCCGGCGTGGACGAAGACGCGCTGGGGCGTGATCCTTTCGCTGGTGATTGCCGCCGCGGCTATCGCAGGTGTGGCGTGGGCGGTGGTTGCGGCACGGTCTTTCCTGCTCCACGATCCGCGCTTCCGGATTGAGACTTCCGATTTCATTCAATTTACCGGCAACCGACAACTGACGCGCGACGATCTGTTGCAGGTATTCGGCGCCGATATCGGGCGCAATATTTTCTATGTTCCGCTGGCGGAGCGCCGTGCGCATCTGGAGCGAATTCCGTGGGTGGAGCGCGCGACCGTAATGCGGATTTTGCCGGATGAACTGCGCGTGGCCATCAAAGAGCGCACGCCGGTGGCGTTTGTGCGCATTGGGAATGAAGTCAAGCTGGTGGATGCAGCGGGTGTGATCCTGGATATGTCTCCGGCGATGATGGAGGCGAGGCATTATTCGTTTCCGGTCGTGACGGGGATTCGTCCGCAAGATCCGCTTGCAGAGCGCTCGTCGCGGATGCGGCTGTACGAACGTTTTATCGAGGCGATTGATTCCGGTGGGCAGCATTTTTCCCGGCATGTGAGCGAAGTGGATCTGTCGGATCTCTTTGACCTGCGCGCTACGGTCTCCGTGGAGTCGAAGGATTTGCTGCTGCACTTTGGGAATAAGGATTTTCTGGCTCGCTATCGCATTTTCGAGACGCACATAAAGGGGTGGGAGCAGCAGTATTCGCAACTCGCAGGAGTTGACCTGCGATACAGCGGCGAAGTTGTGCTGAAGATGGGGAACAGCGCGAGTGGGCAGGGATCGACGGCTCCGGGGGGCGGCGCAAAGGCGGCGGCAACGGACAGTAAGATTACGATGAAACAGCAGGATAAAGCCGGGGCACGACAGGGGAGAAGGGCGAAACGATGAGCCAGCAGGCGGACAACCTGATTGCCGTGCTCGACGTGGGCAGCGCAAAGACGCGCGTACTGGTGGCGGAGCTGAATGAGGGCGCGCTGCGCTATCGCGGCCACGGCATTGTGGACTCGGCGGGCATTCGGAAAGGAATGATTGCGGAGCTTTTGCCTGTAGTGGCGGCGATTGATCGCGCGTCGACACTCGCGGAGCAGCGAGGCGACGCGGTGATTGAACGGTGCGTGATCGCGGTCGGTGGTCCGCATGTGCGCGGCGTGAACAGCCGGGGAGGCATAAGCCTGGGAGCGAGGATGCGCGAGATTACGCGAGAGGATGTGAAAGCCGCCATGGACCGGGCGCGTTCGATTTCGCTGCCACATGACCGCGAGGTGATGCACCTGTTGCCGCAGCAGTTTGTGCTGGACGACCAGCCCGGGATTCATGATCCGGTGGGAATGGTGGGTAGCCGCCTGGAGGTGAATCTGCATATTTCGACCTGCTCGGCGAGTGCCATCCAGAGTGTTGTGACGTGTGCGAACAAGGCCGGGCTGGAGGTCACGGAGTCGGTATTTGAGGGGATTGCCGCGGCGGAGGCGACGATTTCCGCCGATGAGCGCGAGCTGGGCGTTTGCCTGATTGACATTGGGGCAAGTTCGACGGAGCTGATCGTCTTCTTCGAGGGCTCGGTGGCGCATACTTCGGTGATTCCGATTGGCGGCGATCACTTTACGAATGATCTGGCCGTGGGGCTGCATGTGACGCCGCCGGAGGCGGAGTGGGTCAAGTGCGAGTACGGGCAAGCGGTGGTCACCGCGGTTCCGCAGGCAAATGAGATTGAACTGCGCGGGATGCCGGGCTTTGAGCCGAGGATGGTGCGGCAGCGGCTGGTGAGCGAGATTCTGGAGCCGCGCGCTCGGGAGCTGTTCCATATGCTGCGCGACAACCTGCGCCAGGGAGGCGTGCTGGAGGCCCTGGGTACGGGCTGTGTGCTGACCGGAGGCGGCGCGAAGCTGCCAGGGATGCTGGATGTAGCCGAGAGCCTGCTGCGCGTGCCCGCCCGGATCGGGTTGCCGGTACCGCTGTCCCGTATGCCGGATGAACTGCAGCAGCCGGAATGTTCGGTATTGATAGGAACGTTGCTTTACAGTCACCGCACAAGCGTGACCCGTGCGGCGGAGGACTATAGTTTGCGCGCCAAGTTGCGTGCCATTTTTGCCGGAAGCTTATAGGAGCAGAAGCCGATGCAGCAAATAGACGAAATTCGCATTCAGTACCAGGACGAGATTCCGCGCGGAGCCCGGATCAAGGTGATTGGCGTGGGCGGCGGTGGCGGCAACGCGGTGAACCGAATGATTGCAGCGCGGGTGGAGGGCGTGGAGTTCATTGCCGCCAACACCGACCGGCAGGCGCTGCAGTTGTCGCAGGCTCCGGTGAAGCTGCAACTGGGGACGCGGCTGACGAGCGGGCTGGGAGCGGGCGCGAATCCTGACATTGGCCGGAAGGCGGCGCTGGAAGACTCGGAGAAGATTATTGAGGCGTTGGAAGGCGCGGACATGGTGTTTGTGACGGCCGGGCTGGGCGGCGGCACGGGCACGGGCGCGGCTCCGGTGATTGCGTCGCTGGCGAGCGAGATGGGCGCGCTGACCGTGGCGGTGGTGACGCGGCCGTTCAGTTTTGAAGGCAAGCGGCGTATGGCCCAGGCCGAGCGCGGCATGCAGGAGCTGATCGAGAGCGTGGACACGATGATCGTGATACCGAACGAGAAGCTGCTGGCGGTGGCCAAGGACGCGGGATTCTTCGAGTCGTTCCGGATCGCCGACGACGTGCTGCGGCAGGGGGTGCAGGGAATTTCAGACATCATCACAATCTCGGGCATCATCAACCGCGACTTTGCCGATGTGAAGACCACGATGGCGGGAATGGGCTACGCGGTGATGGGCACGGCTGTGCGCAGCGGGGAGAATCGCGCGATTGAAGCAGCCCAGGCGGCCATGGCTTCGCCGCTGCTCGAGGCCGGCGCCATTGATGGAGCGCGCGGCATCCTGATCAACATCACGGGAGCCAGCTCGCTGAAGCTGACCGAGGTAAATGAGGCTTCCACGCTGATTCGGAATTCGGCGCATGAAGAGGCGAACATCATCTTTGGCGCGGTGTTGGACGAAACCATGGGCGATGACGTAAAGATCACGGTGATTGCCACAGGCTTTAAACAGGAGATGCCGGAGCGGCGCGAGCGCATGCTGAATGCGGCACTGCGCGAACCGTCGATGCCGCCGCACGTTGAGCTGCCGGCACGGCCCAGGTTTGCCAGCGAAGAGGAAGAAGAAGCGGAGGCAGAGCAGATCACGGTCACGTATCAAGAGCCGGTGATTGAGGAGCCGGCGTATGAGCCGACCTTTGAGGCTTCTCCGGAGCCGGGAGTGAGTACGCTTGCGGAGAATTATGCGCAGGCGGCTATTCCGGAGCCGCCCGCTGCCGTGGCTGTGGAGGATACGGTCCCGCCGCCGACGATTTTGAGTGTTCCACACGAGGATGAGAACGGAGAAAACCTGGATATTCCGGCGTTCATGCGCCGGGGCGGAATCTGAAGACGGGGTGAATTTGGAGTTCAATTTGTGGGAAGTCAGAGGTTAAGATGGTGACTGAACTCCAAGTAAAAGCTCAAGCTGGACGCCCTGGCGATTGCAGTTTGTAGTTCTCAGGAAGGCGCTGGAGGTATGTGTTTGCCAGGAACTTTCTGGTCGCGTAAGGGGTTCCTGTTCCGGGGTTTAGGCCGCCGAAGCGGGAATACGAGGTTTGGATTTGAAATCACGGGCGGGTATTCCGGACGGACTCAAGTGGGTGGGACGAACCAGGGTGTCCGGCGTCATGGGGTGTATGCATTGCTGAGACGAGTTCTCTATTTCATGCTGGCGGGGCTGCTGGTTCTACCCATATCCCTATTTGCCGCTGACACGGCAAACACGGGAACGGTCCATCACCACCGCGCCCATACTCGTATACGGGCACACAAGTCAAAAGCCGCGCGGAAGCATATCTATCATCGGCGGCACCGCCGCCGTGTGGCGCATGCGCGCCGGGATGTGCGCCATACCCGCACGGTGCGTGCGCGGCGGAGACATCGTATCCAGAGGCGTCAGCGCTATTACCAGCATTGGGATGCGAAATCCTTTGTGAGTGACCCGAGCGTACTGACCAGGGGAGATGTGACGGGCGGCGAGGATCCGATCGTGCGTCAGGCGGCGATTGATGCGCTGGGTAACATGAACGGAACCGTGGTGGCGATCAATCCTGATAACGGGCGGATTCTGGCCATGGTGAACCAGAAGCTGGCGCTTTCCAGCGGAGCTGAGCCGTGCTCGACGATCAAAATTTCAGTGTCTCTGGCCGCGCTTGAAGAGGGAATTGTCACCAAGGACACGCTGGTCGATCTTGGCGGCCACTACCGCATCAATATGACTACGGCGCTGGCGCATTCGGTGAATGCCTATTTTGAAGCCCTGGGCCGGGAGCTGGGATTCCAGCGGGTAAAGCACTACGCAAACGAGTTCGGACTGGGCGAACTGGCGGGGTACGATATTCCCGGCGAACATCTGGGCACGTATCCAGATGAGCCGCTGCCGGCTGCCCGCGGAGGCGTGGGCCGGATGTGCTCCTTTGGCGAGAGCGTCTCAATGACGCCGTTGCAACTGGGTGCGCTGGTGGCCGCGGTTGCCAATGGCGGCACACTCTACTACCTGCAGCACCCGACGACACAAGAGCAGGTGGTGAATTACAAGCCGCGGATCAAGCGCCTGCTGAACATCAAGCCGATTCTGCCGGAGGTTGAGGCGGGGATGCTGGGCGCGGTGAAATACGGCACGGCGCGTTCGCTGCGGACGAGCTTCCGGGAGTTGCCGGTGCTGGGCAAGACCGGAACCTGCTCGAATGACGGGACGCGATTCGGGTGGTTTGCCTCCTACGCAGATACCGACTACGGCAAGATTGTAGTGGTCTTTTTTCTAGAAGGCGGACAACAGACCTATGGGCCGAAGGCCGCGGATCTGGCAGGGCACTTCTACCGCGATTTGTGGAACGACCAGTACTTCGCGGCGAAGCAGCCGAACGAACTGGGTGCGCCAACGGCAGCGACGGGTGCGAGCCAGTAAGCGGCCCATCAAATTTCTTATTCCCTGGGGTTGCCCGGAGGCGAAAGTCTCCGGGCTTTTTACGTTTGGGAATGCGGGGGTCGTTTTGTCCGCAGGAAAAAACCGGGACATCCCGCCTGCGCGCATGGGAGGAAGCCCATCTCAAAGAGAAGGAAGGTGATACAACACTGTCAGGTATGGGCGAAATGCTGATTTTAACTGCGGAAGAAATGCGCGCTGCGGATCGAGCGACGACCGAGCGCTGCGGAGTTGCGTCGATCGAGTTGATGCACCATGCGGGCGAGGCCGTGGCGCGGTTTGTGGCACGGGAGTATTCGCGGGCGCGGCGGATTGCAGTGCTGTGCGGCAAGGGCAATAACGGTGGGGACGGCTTTGTGGCGGCGCGGGCGCTGGCCGGAATGGGGAGGCAGGTCAGCGTGCTGCTGCTGGGGAATCCGGCCGATCTGAAGGGCGACGCGAAGACGGCCTTTGAGGAGATGGGAATTGTGCCGGTCGTGGCTCCGGATGAGGATGCTTTGAGGAGCGACGCGGTACAAGTATTGCTGACAGATACAGACCTGCTGCTGGATGCGGTGGTTGGAACGGGATTTCATCCGCCGATGCGGGGCGTGGCAGCGGCGCTGCGTGAACGGGTGCTGGCGGCTACAGTTCCGGTGGTGGCGGTCGATCTGCCGTCCGGATGGGATGCGGATTCACGCGAGTCCCGCGCGGAGGGAGCGTATCGCGCGGATGCGGTGGTGACCTTTACCGCGCCCAAGCCGGCGCATGCGTTCGGAACCCTTACGGCGAGCATATACGGGCCGATTGTGGTGGCGCGGATCGGGTCGCCGGACGAGGCGGTGAATTCCGAGCTTGGCTTGTGCTGGGCGGGTGGGTCAGCGGTGATGGCGCAGCAGCCTCGACCTGGAGACAGCAACAAAGGGATGTACGGGCACGTGCTCGTGATTGGTGGCGCGGGGGGCAAATCAGGTGCGCCGTCCATGGCATCGCTGGCGGCATTGCGGGCGGGCGCAGGGCTGGTGACGGCGGCGGTTGCGGAGTCGATTCTGCCGCAGGTGGCGGGAGTAACGCCGGAACTGATGACGGCTTCGCTGAAGGAAGACGCTGCGGGAGATCTGGACCCTGGTGCGGTGGACTATGTGGGACTGCTCGAGAGGAAGACCGTGTTGGCGATTGGGCCGGGGCTTGGACAAATGCCGGGCGCGGAGGAATTTCTGCTGCAACTGCTGGCGAGAGCCACTGTTCCGCTGGTGCTGGATGCCGATGCGCTGAATATTCTGGCGAAGCATCCGGACAAGATCCACGGACAGGGAAGGACGATGGTGTTGACGCCGCATCCCGGCGAGATGGCGCGGTTGGCAGGGATCAGCACGCAAGAGGTACAGGCGAATCGTGAGGGTCTGGCGCTGGAGTTCGCCCGAAAGCATGGAGTGACTCTGGTGCTGAAGGGACGGCGGACTTTGGTGGCGCACCCTGACGGTACGGTTGCCGTGAACACGACCGGAAACCCCGGAATGGCGAAGGGGGGCAGCGGCGATATTCTGACGGGAATTGTGGCGGCAATGCTGGCGCAATACCCGGAGAATGTGGCGGATGCCGTGAATGCGGCGGTGTATCTGCATGGGCTTGCCGCGGATTTCGCGGTGCGCGAACAGGATGAGCACACGCTGCTGGCGACGGATACGGTGGCGCACCTGTGGAGGGCCTTCAAGTTTCAGACGCGTGACGAAGCCGGATATACGTGGCTGCAAGGACTGCCGAGCGCGGCCGTCAAGTAGCGGGCGAGCTATCCGCGAATTGCAGTCAAGCTATCATGGAGACGCGATGACAGGCACAGCAGAGACGAAGGTTCACGAATTCGTGACCGCGAACGCGGAGGAGACGATTCGCGCGGGGCGCGCGATTGCCAGGCTGCTGGAGCCGCCGAAATTCCTGATACTGCGGGGTGATTTGGGCACCGGGAAAACGACGCTGGTAAAAGGCATTGCAGAGGAGCTGGAAGCGGCGGATGCCGATGAGGTGACCAGCCCGACGTTTACGCTGATCCATGAATACGAGGGGGTGCGGGACGGGCAGCCGATGCGGCTGTATCACCTGGATCTGTACCGGATTGAAACCGAGCGGCAGCTGGACACGCTGGGCCTGAATGACCTGTCCGGGCCGGACAGCCTGGTGCTGGTGGAGTGGGGAGAGAAGTTTATGTCGGTCGTGAACCGCAGCAATGGCGAGATTGTCATGACCTCGACCGGCGGGGACACACGCAAGATATCCCTGACAATAAAGGATTAGCTTTCATACAGTCTGTGGGCTGGCCGGTAGTGCTACACGCGCCAGGTGTCTGACCGCCATTCTGCAATGGCCTGTTTGATCTCCGCCGGTTTCAGATGCCCGGTGAGCGTCTTCTGCACCAGCGCGGGGATTTCCTTGTCCGAGGCGAAGCGAAGGGCAATGAGCTGCCGTTCGGATAGCTCATAGATGCGTGCGCGAAGAGGATCGGGCAGAAGGCTGGTGAGGCGCAGGCGCTCTTCAATTCGAATGACGCGGTCCTGGACCTTCATGGGGTACATGCGAACCACTCCCAGCAGCGCAAACAACGCAAAGGCCATGACCAGGTTCCAGGCGGTAAGCCAGCCGGGTGTTCGAACGAGAACCACGATGGCGATGATGAAATTCGCGAAGAAAACGGGAAGCAGGATGAGATGGTAGAGGGGATGCAACCGGGTATGGTTGGCGAGGCTTTGCGGCTTTTCCGGCATAAGTTGGTTCCTTTCGTTTGGTTGCGTGGAGTGCGAAAGCTGAACGAGCCGAAGCCTGATTCCCTGTGAGAACTCCATCAAAAGGTGGACTGAAAAACCATTCTTCCGACTCAAGACATGTGGCCATGGCAGACGTACTCTACATATGTCTTTTGCTAATTAAGCAACCTCCTAACCCTGGCCGACATTCGGTCAGGGCTTCTTTTTGGTTCTGCGGTATTGACCTGCCTGGATCACGGAAGGTCGTCAATCAAAATTGAGGGAAGGCGCGCCCCGGGGATGCTTTTCAGATCAGCTCGGTTCCCCATAGATCGTGCAGATGGAGAACACCTTCGATCGCGCCGTCGGCATTGACGGCGATGAGAGAGGTGATCTTCATTTCTTCCATCAGACTGAGGGCGTGGACGGCAAGCTCGTCAGGCGAGATAGTGTGCGGAGCGGAGTTCATGGTTTCTCCGGCAGTCTTGTACAGGCTGTCGGGGCCGTCGCGCTCGAGCAGTCGGCGCAAGTCTCCATCGCTGATGATGCCGACGAGCCGTCCATCCAGCTCGACGGTGGTTATGCCGAGCTTTTTGCGGGACATCTCATAGATGACGTCCTTCATGGGCGTGGACGGGGTAACGCGGGGAATGGCGTCGCCGGCGTGCATGAGCTGGCTGACGCGGGCAAGGCGCTTGCCCAGTTTGCCTCCGGGATGGAGGGCGGCAAAGTCCTCGGCACGGAAACCCTTTTTGATGGAGACGGCGATGGCGAGGGCGTCTCCGAGCGCGAGCATGGCAGTAGTGGAGGCCGTGGGAGCAAGGCCCAGGCCGCAAGCCTCCTCGGGGACGCTGCAGTCGAGTGCGACATCACTGGCCAGAGCCAGCGTGGATTGGGTGTTGCAGCAGAAGCTGATGAGGGCGTCGCCGACGCGCTTGAGGTTGGCGAGCAGGCGAAGAATCTCCTCGGTTTCTCCGCTGGCGGAGAGGGCGATGACCACGTCACCCCTGGTGAGCATACCCAGGTCGCCGTGAACGGCTTCAGCCGGATGCAGAAAGAGCGCGGGGCTGCCGGTCGAGCTGAGTGTGGCGGCAATTTTCTGGGCGATGATGCCGCTCTTGCCCATTCCGGTAACAACGACGCGGCCCCTGCTTTCACCGCACTGCAGGATGGTGCTTACGGCGCGGTCAAAGGCGGCGGCCATGGGGCCCTCAAGCCGCTCAGCGAGGGCCGTCAGAGCCTCAGCCTCAATGCGTACTAACCGCGATGGAGTGTGGGACGTCAAACAGGACGATGCTATCAGAGAAGCAGCCGCGAGTAGAATTAGGACAAGAGGATAAGAGAGAGTGAAACGGAACATTTTGGTAATTACCGTTGTGCTGGCGACACTGGGGATCATGATCTGGGCAGGCGTGGCGAACTACAGGCGTCAACAGCATGAGCAGAGCAACCTGAAGCGGCTGCAGGCGATGATTGAGGCGACGGAGCCACAAAGCGCCGCGAACCAGGACGACGGAATTGACGAGAATCCCCTGCAGGGCAAGATGGCGCCGAATTTTACGCTGACGGATACGAATGGCCGGAAGGTGTCGCTCGCGGATTATAAGGGCAAGGCAGTGGTGGTTGATTTCTGGGCGACGTGGTGCCCGCCGTGCAAGGTGGAGATTCCGTGGCTGGAGCAATTCAACAAGCAGTATTCGGCGCAGGGGCTGCAGGTCCTGGGAATTTCGGAAGACGATCTGAACCTGGATAACAAGACGGAATTGGCGAAGGAAAAGAAGCAAATCGCAGATACTGCGACGCAACTGAAGATCACCTATCCGGTGCTGTACGACGATGCGAATGTGTCGGCTCCGTATGGCGGCGTGGATGGGCTGCCGACAACGTTCTTCATTAACCGTAACGGCAAAATTGTGGCGTCAACGGTCGGTCTGGCTCCGCGTGAGCAAATTGAAGCGGACATTAAGAAGGCGCTGAGCAGCGGCGGAGGCGAGTCTTGAGACGTCTGTGCTGTGTTGCGCTGTTGGTGATGACTGCTACCGCGGGAGCGCAAAAACTGCCGTGGCAGGGCCGGATGAACGGTGCGAGTCTGGATACGAAACGCCCGCAGGATGTGCAGTATCTGTTTCCGGAACAGGTGTCCGTCGCGGCGGGAAGAGACGCTGTGATCGAGATGCACTTCCGGGTGAATCACGGCATGCACATCAACTCGCATACGCCCAAGGAGAAGTGGCTGATTCCGACCAAGCTGCTGGTGACAACTTCACCGGAGCTCAAGGTGGAGCGGATGGAGTTTCCCGCCGGCGAGGACTACACGCTGGCGGCGATGCCTAAGGCCAAGCTGAGCGTATACACAGGCGACTTTGTGGTGCGTGCGCACATAGTGGCGCGGCCGGGGCAACACATTTTGCAGGGAACACTGCGCTACCAGGCCTGCGATACGAATTCCTGCTACCCGCCACGCGAGGCTCCGATCGCAGTGGATGTGATTGCGAAGTAGAGGTTAGCTCTCCGTTGCGATCAATTCGGCTGCGGCCAGACGCGCGACGACGGACTCCTTGCCGAGTGCGACCATTACAGCAAACAGACTGGGCGCGACGGCCTGCCCGGTGAGCGCAACGCGCGATCCGTTGATGAGCACGCCGGCCTTGACGCCTTTTTCTTCAGCGAAGGCGCGGAGCGTCTGCTCGGTAGAGGCCTCGGTGAAGCCGGCGGACTCGGCATAGCGCTGGGAAAGTTGGGTGAGAAGTGCGCGGGTCTCTTTCTCCTTCAAAAACTTGGCAACGGCGGCGGGATCGTAGTCGAAAGTGTCGCTGAAGTAGGCGCAGAAAGTTGTTGCGAAGTCCTTGAGGCTGCGGGCGCGGGGCTTGAGCAGTTCGATGGCCGCGAGGATGTCCTGCTCGGAGCGATTGGGAGCGAAACTTACAGCGGTCCACTCGTCCTGAATGAGCGGCAAAAGCTTTTGTGCGTCGCAGGCGCGGATGTACTCGGTGTTGAACCAGGCCAGCTTGTCGTTGTTAAAGACGGCGTTCGATTTTGAGATGCCATCGAGCGAAAAGAGCTGGATGAGGTCGTCGGAGGAAAAGATTTCGCGGGCCTTGCCGTCGGTGCCGGTGTGCTCGGAACCGGGAGTCCAGCCGAGCAGGGCAAGGAAGTTGCGGAAGGCCTCGGGGACGATGCCCATTTCCTTATAAGCGATGACTGACGTTGCGCCGTGGCGCTTGGAAAGGCGCGTCTTGTCGGGCCCCAGAATGAGCGGGACGTGCGCGAAGATGGGCAGCGGTGCATAGAGCGCCTGATACTGGAGGACTTGCTTGGGCGTGTTGGAGATGTGGTCGGCGCCGCGAATGATGTGCGTGAGGCGCATGTCCATATCGTCGGCGACCACGCTGAGGTGGTAGGTGGGAATGCCGTCGGAGCGCAGCAGGACGAAGTCTTCAATTTCGGCGTTGGAAAATTCGACGCGGCCGAAAACTGCATCGTCGAAGGCTGTCACACCACCGTCGGGGACGGCGAAGCGCATGGCGGAAGGTTCTCCGGCGGCTTTGCGAGCGGCTGCATCGGTGGGGGCAATGCTGCGGCAGCCGCGGTCGTACATGGGCGGGCGTCCGGCGGCTGCTGCCTGGGCGCGGCGCTGTTCCAGTTCTGCCTTAGTGCAGAAGCAGTGGTAGGCGTGGCCGGAGGCGAGGAGTTTTTCTGCTGTGGCGCGGTAAAGGTCGAGGCGCTGCGACTGGAAGAACGGGCCTTCGTCCCAGTTGAGGCCAAGCCAGCGCATGCCGGTAAGAATGCCCTCGACCATTTCCTCCGAAGAACGCTCGAAGTCGGTGTCTTCGATGCGGAGGATCAGGGTTCCGCCGAAGTGGCGGGCGAAGAGCCAGTTGAAGAGAGCGGTGCGGGCTCCGCCGACGTGGAGGTAGCCGGTTGGGGAAGGCGCAAATCGTACGCGGGGAGTGGTATCAGGGGTCATGGGAGTGTGTGGGGTCAATCTTTGATGCTAGGGAGGGCGCGGCGGGGAGTCAAGTTAGCGGCGTTGAGCGTGCTCGCGCGGGCAGCAACTCGCAAGTAAGTACCCAGCGTCAGGCTGTGGGCTGACGTCCGCAGCCTACGCTTGTAAGTAAATGTGCAACTGTCCTAAGCCTGCGGCGGAGACGGTGGGTTCTGGTAGGTGAAGTTGGTCACCGACTGGCTTGCGGGGACGACCTTCCACTGAGTGAAGGCCAGCACGTAGAGCGCGATGATGTTCACGATAGGAATGAGCGTCAGCAGGCTAAACCATGGGGAAAAGCCGGCTTTTTTCCAGATCATCCAGTACGGGATGATGACGATAGCCACCACCAGGATAATGATGATCGACATTAACCCCATCATCCCCTGCAAAGTATGCAACTGCGTTTGATCCATAGGACAACCCCCTTGTATGGGAAATTAAAACGAGTAAAGCCTAGTCGAGGCGACGTCAGCTGGAAAGAGGAAAATGAGGGAAAATGAGCGCGGAGCGGTGGAACCCCGCCCCGGCACGTGAATGGCTAGGTAATGTCTTCTGTGTCGAAGGGTTGGTGGCGGACGGGGATGCGGCGTGGTTCGACTCCGTGGACCTGGCTGACGAGGTCTTTGACGACGTCTTCAAGCTGCTTCTGGTTTTCGACGACGTCGGCCATGCTGCGTAGTTCAGACGGGTCTTCCACCTTTTCAAGAAGAACGACTGCATGGGCCTGGGCCACGTGATCGGCGTTGAGTCCCTCTGGTGTTTTGGCCTTGATGCCCACATCGGATGGCTTCAGGTTCAGCAGGTCGGCAACACGGTCGCGCATGTCGCTGGCGATGGGGCCGATTTTAGGCGCGGCGAGCACAAGGGTGGTGTCAACGTTTACGATGCGGTAGCCGGCGTGCTGAATTTCCTCGAGCGCCACGTTGAGAAAGATGGATGAGTCGGCGTTTTTCCAGCGCGGGTCGCCGGGAGGGAAGAAGCTGCCGATGTCTCCCGCGGAGACGGCGCCGAGCAGCGCGTCAGTAATAGCGTGCAGCAGCACATCGCCGTCCGAGTGTCCGGCAAGTCCATCGGTGTGTTCAATGGCGAGTCCGCCGATTTTCAGCGGCACGCCGGGTTTGAATGCGTGCGAATCCCAGCCGTATCCAATGCGTATGTTCATGTCGTTCTCGTCTTACAGAATACAGGTTTCGCGGGCGCGCATCAGCGCTGGTGCTGGAGGTAGAACTCAGCCAGTTCCAAATCGCCGGGCTGCGTGATCTTGAAGTTCGCGGGCGAGCCCTGTACAACGGCCACCTGTGTTCCGGCGCGTTCGACCACGCTGGCCTCATCGGTGCCGACAAAGCCGTCGGCAGCGGCCTCGGCAAAGGCGCGCTTGAGCAGGCCGCAACGGAAGCCCTGCGGCGTTTGCGCCTGCACAATGTACTCGCGGGGAATGGTGGAGGTGATGATGGCGCCGTCGGCGGTGCGCTCGACCTGCTTGATGGTGTCAACGGCGGGAAGGCCGACGATGGCGGCGCTGTGTTTCTCCACGGCATGGATGGTGCGCTCGATGGTGGCCGCGTCGATGAGCGGGCGCACGGCGTCGTGGACGAGCACGATGTCGTCGGGGTCGCATTGCAGGGCACTGAGCGCGTTCGCGACGCTCTCCTGCCGGTTGTCACCGCCCTCGACCATTTGTACTTTGTCCGCAAAGCCGTATTCGCGAATCTGCGAAGTGAGCCGCTCCATTTCATGGGCGCGCACGGCGACATAGATCCCGGCGATTGAGGGCACAGCGGCGAAGGCGCGCAGAGTATGGATGAGAACGGGCACGCCGGCCAGTTCAAGGAATTGCTTTGGGGCAGCTGAGGACGAGTGGCCCGCAGTCATGCGCGTGCCGAGTCCTGCTGCCGGAAGAATGACAAATACCCGCATAAACACAGGAGTATACCAGTTAAGTGGAATGCTGCGCGGCGGGGGAGAGGCGTGAGTCGCGGCGCGGTGCGCGCGCATCTGAAACTTTGATGGGGCATGCACGGGGCCAGAAATGCGACTGGCCCGTCACGGTATACTTAGAGGTTCACACCAAAAGCGAGAATTTATGAGCACAAAAGCAGAAATTCCTATAGCAGCGGATTTTTCGGCGGAGGTCCAGGAGTGGATCGAGGCCTTTGACGATGTAATTGTTGGCGAGGGCCCGGAGCAGGGCGCGACGCTGTTGGACGCATTGCGCAAGCGCGCACGCGAAGCAGGAGTGGTGCAGCCGGGCGAGTTGACCACGCCCTATATGAACACGATCCCCAGACACGAAGAAGAGTTGTATCCGGGCGATCTGAAGATGGAGCGCCGGGTTGAGTCGCTGATCCGCTGGAACGCGATGGCCATGGTGCATGGCCAGAACAAGAAGGATGCGGGCATTGGCGGGCACATCTCGACCTACTCGTCGTTGGCCACGCTGCTCGAGGTGGGCTACAACCACTTCTTCCATGCCAAGTATGGCGATCAGCCGGGCGACTTTATTTACTTTCAGGGGCATGCTTCTCCGGGCGTGTATGCGCGTGCCTATCTTGAGGGACGCTTCGACGACCAGCGGCTGCTGAACTTTCGCCATGAATTGCGGGACACGCCGGGACTGTCCTCGTATCCGCACCCGTGGCTGATGCCCGACTTCTGGCGGTTCCCAACGGTGTCCATGGGCATCGGGCCGCTGAATTCGATTTACCAGGCACGGTTTATGCGCTACCTGGAGCATCGCGGGCTCATCCAGTCGACTCCGCGCAAGGTGTGGGCGTTCATCGGCGACGGCGAGACAGACGAGGTCGACACCCTCGGTGCGCTGTCTGTGGCGCCGCGTGAAAAGCTCGACAACCTGATTTTTGTCGTCAACTGCAACTTGCAGCGTCTGGACGGCCCCGTGCGTGGCAACAAGCGCATCATCGATGAGCTGGAAGGCATCTTCCGCGGCGCAGGCTGGAACGTGATCAAGGTGATCTGGGGCGGAGACTGGGATGCTCTGTTCGAGCGCGACCATACCGGGCTACTGTTGAAGCGCATGGAAGAGTGCGTGGACGGCGATTTCCAGGCGTACAAGGCGAAGGACGGCGCGTATCTGCGGCGGGAGTTCTTCGGGAAATACCCCGAATTGCTGGAGCTGGTGAAAGACTACACCGACGATCAGCTCATCAGGCTGCACCGCGGCGGCCACGACCGCACAAAGATCTTCAATGCCTACAAGCGAGCCGTGCAGCACACGGGCGGGCCGACGGTGATCCTGGCCAAGACGGTCAAGGGCTACGGACTCGGCAGCGCGCAGGCCCGTAATGCGACGCACCAGGAAAAGAAGATGACGGATGATTCGATTACGGCATTCGTTCACACCTTCGATATTCCGGTGCCGGATGAGCAGGCGAAGCAGGGCAAACCGTGGAAGCCGGCCGACGACGCGCCTGAAATCCACTATATGAAGGAACGCCGCGCAGAGCTGGGCGGCTACATGCCGTCTCGTGAAGTGCCGCCGATTGACTTCAAGACGCCTGAGCTGGAGTACTTTGCCGAGTGGACCGGAGGTTCGCGGGGACGCGCGGTTTCAACCACGATGGGCTTCGTGAGCATTCTCCGGCACATGCTCAAAGACCCGAAGATCGGCAAGCTGATTGTTCCCATCGTGCCCGACGAAGGGCGCACGTTCGGGCTGGAGTCGGCGATCCGGCAGGTGGGTATCTATGCGGCGGAGGGACAGAAGTACAAGCCGCACGATGTGGACATGATGCTGTACTACCGCGAGGAGCAGAACGGGCAGATTCTGGAAGAGGGAATCACCGAGGCGGGAGCGATGGCGTCATTCACTGCTGCGGGTACCGCCTACGCGAACTACGGCGTGCCCATGGTTCCGTTCTATATGTATTACTCGATGTTTGGATTCCAGCGCGTCGGCGACATGATCTGGGCCTTCGCCGATTCGCGCGGCAAGGGCTTCCTGATGGCCGGAACCGCGGGCCGCACTACCATGCTGGGCGAGGGCCTGCAGCACCAGGACGGGCACAGCCACGTGCTGTCTTCGACGATACCGACATGCCTGAGTTACGATCCGGCCTATGTGTACGAGCTGGCGGTGATTCTGCGCGACGGATTGCGCCGCATGTACGAGGAGAACGAGCCGGTCTTCTACTACATCACCATGTACAACGAAGACTATGCCATGCCGGAGATGCCGGAAGGCGTGGCGGAAGGCATTGTGCGCGGTATCTACAAGCTGAAGACTGCGCCGAAAGGCAAAGCCACGGCACAGCTGTTCGGCAGTGGGCCGATCCTGAACGAGGTTCTGAAGGCGCAGGGAATGCTGGCGGAGAAGTACGGCGTGCAGGCCGATGTGTGGAGCGTGACCAGCTACAACGAGCTGCGTCGCGAAGCACTGGCAGTGGAGCGCTGGAACCGGCTGCATCCGGCAGAAGCGGAGAAGACTCCGTATATTGTGAGCGCGCTGAACGGTAGCAAGGGGCCGATTATCGCTGCGAGCGACTACATGAAGTCCGTGCCCGATCAGCTGGCTCCGTGGTTGCAGGGCCGACTGGTAACGCTGGGGACCGATGGTTTTGGGCGCAGCGACAACCGCGAGCATCTGCGCAGCCACTTCGAGGTGAACGCCGAGTCGGTAGTTGCGGCAACGCTCTCCAGGCTGGCCCGCGACGGCAAGTTCGACGCGGCGAAGGCGCAGAAGGCGATTGCGGATCTTGGAATCAACCCGGAAAAGGTTGACCCGGCGAAGGCTTAGCGCCTGCCAGACAAAAACGAGCACCTGCTGGAGCAATCCGGCAGGTGTTTTGTTTGCGCGAAAGGTTACCGCTGTGTGAATCATGCGTCGGGGCTAACAGATGGCCGTATGATGATGAAGAAACCCCCATCTTGCCGGAGGAAGATTGCTCTACTGGCTGCTTTATCAGAAGCTGTTTCCCTACTTCAGACCCTTCCGCATCTTCCGGTATCTGACGTTCCGCACAGCTTTTGCCACGCTAACCGCGCTGATGATTGCGCTGTTTGTGGGGCCGTATGTCATAGAAAAGTTGCGCGAGTTCCAGATTGGGCAGTACATCCGGGAAGAGGGACCGAAGGAACACCAGAAGAAGGCGGGAACGCCGACGATGGGCGGGGTGCTGATCTGCATTGCCATCCTGCTGCCCACGCTGCTGTGGTCGGATTTGTCGAATCCCTTCGTGTGGTTGGTGATGGGTTCAACGCTGGCGTTTGGGGCCATTGGGTTTGCGGATGATTACATAAAAGTGGTCCACCGTCGGAACCTTGGCCTGACGGGCCGGGCCAAGCTGGGCGCGCAGTTTCTGGTTTCAGCGGGGATCGCCGTTGTCCTGATCGAGTTGCAGGCACAGGGAAGCTATTCCACCCAGCTGACCGTGCCGTTTTTGAAGCGGCTGCATCCGAATCTTTCGCTGGAATTTCTGGCGCACATTCCGCATTTTGGGATGATTGCCTTCCTCCCATTTGTGGCGTTTGTGGTGCTGGTGATTGTGGGGTCGAGCAATGCGGTAAACCTGACGGACGGGCTCGATGGGCTGGCGATTGGTTGCACGATTATTGCCGCGGGCGCACTGACGGTGCTGACCTATGTGAGCGGCCATGCGGTGTTTGCGGATTACCTTGAGTTGCAGCGCATGCCGCTGGTTGGCGAGGTGACGATCTTCTGCGGGTCGATGGTGGGCGCGAGCATTGGGTTCCTCTGGTACAACGCGCATCCGGCCGAAGTGTTTATGGGCGATGTGGGGTCGCTGGCGCTGGGCGGCGCGATCGGCACCGTGGCTGTCGTGATCCGGCAGGAGCTTTTGCTGCCGTTCATCGGCGGGATTTTTGTGATTGAGGCGCTGTCGGTCATTCTGCAGGTGGGCAGTTACAAGCTGCGCAAGAAGCGAATTTTCAAGATGGCTCCGCTGCACCACCACTTTGAATTGATGGGGTGGTCGGAATCGAAGATCATCGTAAGGTTCTGGATTGCGGCGCTGGTGTTTGCGCTTTTGGCACTTACGACACTCAAGTTGCGCTGATGTATTTTCGGAGTTGCTGTATCTCGAAGCCAAAACCTTGAAGTCCACGCGAGCAACAGGGAGCGGCGACCCGGCAGGAAGCAAAGAAGGAACACGCGCTCCGAAAATGCCAGGGAAGGCGGGTCCTGCACAGCCGCGGACATGAAACAATAATCTGTCCTGGAACTTTTGCCCAGGCAGGTATCTGAAACAAGAACGGTATCGACACGGAAGCATGGAACTCAAGGGCAAAAAAGTATTGGTTGTGGGTCTGGGGAAGTCCGGCCTTGCTGCTGCGTTGTTTCTGCGCCGCAAGGGCGCCCAGGTCACGGTTTCTGACGTGCGGAGCGCCGAGGCGCTCGGGCGGGACATCCCCGCGCTTCTGGAAGAGGGAATCATGGTCGAGTCCGGCGGGCACGGGCTGCTCACCTTCCGCCGCCAGGACTTGATTGTGGTGAGCCCCGGGGTTCCGCTGGCTACGCCGGAGCTGGTACAGGTGAAGAATTTCGGCTTGCCGGTCATGGGTGAACTGGAGCTGGCGGCGCGCTTTCTGAAGGGCAAGACCCTGGCCATTACGGGATCGAATGGCAAGACCACCACTACCAGCCTTTGCGGGGAGATTCTGGCTGCCGGCGGCCTGAACGTGCACGTCGGCGGCAATATCGGGGTTCCGGTGATTGCACTGGTGGATGGCTCCAGCGAGGACGGTTGGTCGGTGCTGGAGGTATCGAGCTTCCAGTTGGAAACGACCGAGCTGTTCCATCCGCAGATTGCGGTCATCCTGAACATTACGCCGGATCATCTGGACCGGCACGGCAGCTTTGAGAACTATGTTGCGGCCAAAGAGCGGATTTTTGCGAACCAGACGGCGGACGACGTACTGGTCCTGAATGCGGATGATGATGCCGCCAAGCGTTGTGCTTTGCGGGCGAAGTCGCAGGTGTTCTGGTTCAGCCGTACGAGGATTGTGCGTCAGGGAGCCTTTGTGCATGAGGGCGAAATTTTGTTCCGCGCTGCTGAGCACGAGGCGACAGAGAGGATTCTGAGGCTCGATTCGATTTCGCTGAAGGGTGAGCACAACGTTGAGAATGTGCTGGCCGCGGTGTGCGCCGCCCGGCTGGCGGGCGTAACGCCGGAGGCGATACGCGGCGTGGTGGAGAAGTTCAAGGCGGTGGAGCACAGGCTTGAGTTTGTGGCTAATGTGAACGGCGTGGAGTACTACAACGACTCAAAAGCCACGAATGTTGATGCGGCGATGAAGGCGATTGCCGCGTTTGCTTCCGGGGTCCACCTGATTCTCGGCGGCAAGGATAAGAACTCGGACTATTCGGCGCTGCGGCCATTGCTTGAGACGCGGGTGAAGGCGGTGTATACGATCGGCTCGGCCGCGGAAAAGATCGAAGCGCAGATCAAGAGCGCCGCGCCCACCGTGCATGCCCAGACGCTGGCAGCGGCCGTGAAGGCTGCCGCCGAGGCATCAGAGGCGGGCGACGTGGTGCTGCTGGCTCCGGCCTGCTCAAGCTTTGACCAGTTCGAGAACTACGAGCATCGCGGCAGAGTTTTTAAGGAGCTTGTGCTGGGAATGAGCGGAGCAGGTGAGCAGAAGAGCGCCTAGGGTTTAGATGGCAAAACGCGTGGGAGTGGACAAGTGGCTTTTTGGAGCCACGCTGATCCTGGTGGTCATTGGTCTGCTGATGGTCTTCAGCGCCTCAGCGGTGATGGCCAAGGCCCGCGATGGGTCGGCCTACCACTTTGTCCTGCTGCAATCGCTCTATGCCGCGATCGGCCTGATCGCGATGACTCTGCTGATGAAGGTGAATTACCGCCGCTATAACAGTCCCAATGTGGTTTTTCCGGCGGTGGCGATTACGACGGTTCTGCTGCTGATTGTCTTTTTTATGCACGATGCGAACGGCGCGCACCGCTGGATCCGGTTCGGCTCGGTGTCGCTGGAGCCCTCGGAGATTGCCAAGCCGGTGATGGTGCTCTTCCTTGCCTGGTTCCTGCAAAATCGCATGGGTTCGATGGATGATTTTCGTGGGACGATTCTGCCGGCCGCACTGCCTAGTCTGCTGTTTATGGCGCTGATTTTGAAGCAGCCGGACTTCGGCACTGCGCTGGTGTGCGCTGTGGTGACGGCGCTATTGCTGTACCTGGCCGGGATGAATATCAAGTACCTGGGCTATGCGGCGGTGGCTGCCGCTCCAATTGCGTACTTCATGCTCTTCCGGGTCAAGTGGCGGCGGGAACGCATCCTTGCATTTTTGAATCCGGAGTCGGACCCACTGGGCAAGGGATTCCACATTATCCAGTCTTTGATTGCAGTGGGCACGGGTGGGATTCACGGGCTGGGATATATGGATGGTAGACAGAAGCTGTTCTATCTTCCCGAGCCGCATACGGACTACATCTTTGCGAATATCGCCGAGGAACTGGGGTTGATTGGGGCGCTGCTGGTTGTGGGCCTGTTTATTGTGGTTGGATATCGCGGGATGCGGGCGGCCATTCTGTGCAAGGACCCGTTCGCCCGCTTTCTGGCGTTCGGAATCACGTCAACACTGCTGATTCAGGCATTCTTCAATATCAGTGTGGTGCTGGCCCTGGTGCCGACCAAGGGCATCACCCTGCCGCTGATCTCCTATGGCGGAACGTCGCTGGTGTTTGTGCTTGTGTCGTTGGGCGTGCTGCTGAATATTACCCGCGAGGTGGACTAGGACATGCGGGTGATCCTTGCCGGAGGAGGAACCGGCGGCCACATCATTCCAGCGCTGGCGATAGCCGATGAGCTGAAATCGGCCTACGGGGCGGAAGTCCTTTTTGTCGGGACGCCGCGCGGGTTGGAGTCGCGTCTGGTTCCGGAGGCGGGCTATCCGCTGCACATGATCAAAGTAGGCCAGTTGAACAATGTCTCGCTGGCAACCAAACTACGTACGGTCCTGGATTTGCCGCTTAGCCTGCTGCGGTGCCGCAAGCTGCTGAAGCAGTTCATGCCGGATGCGGTGGTCAGTGTGGGTGGCTATGCGTCAGGACCGGCAATGGGAGCTGCGATTCTGGCAAGGATTCCGACATTGGCGTTTGAGCCGAATGCGTATCCGGGGATGGCCAACCGGATTGTAGGCAAGCGGGTGAAGGCGGCGGCTGTGAACTTTGCCGAGGCAGCGAAGTATTTTCGCAATGCGCAGGTGACGGGAGTGCCGGTTCGCGCGGAGTTCTTCCACCTGCAGCCGCGTCCGGCTGGCGCGCCGCCTCACGTCCTGGTATTTGGTGGCAGCCAGGGAGCTCGTGCGCTGAATTCCTTTATGCCGCAGATCGCCGCTGGGCTGCTGGAGGCGGTTCCCGGATTGACGATTCTGCATCAGGCCGGGGCTCGGCATGCGGGGGCGACACTTGCTGCGTATCAGGCGAGTGGGGCAGCGCCGGAGCGTTGGGAGGTGCACGCCTTTCTGGATGATATGCCGCGCCGGTTTGAGGCTGCGGACCTGGTGCTGGCGCGCAGCGGGGCGAGCACGGTCGCGGAGCTGGCCGCGGCGGGCAAGCCTTCGCTGCTGGTGCCGTTTCCGCAGGCTGCGGATGATCATCAGCGCAAAAACGCAGAGGCCATGGTTGCGGCGGGCGCCGCAAATATGCTGCTGGAGCATGCGATAACGCCGGAGCGGCTGCGAGGAATGCTGGTGGAGAGACTGGAGGATCGGGCAGGGCTGGAGCGGATGTCTGAGGCTGCGAAGAGGCTGGCGCATCCCGATGCTTCCCGCCGGATTGCAGAGATGGTGAAGGCCATGATCCGATAAGGAAGAGCATTGCTGAGAAAGGAAAAGGCCCGCTCGGTCGAGCAGGCCTTTTGTATTTCCGGCTTACCGGTGTCCGCCACCGTGGCCGCCGCCACCATGACCGCCACCGCCGTGGAATCCTCCGCCACCATGGAATCCTCCACCGCCATGGAATCCTCCACCGCCGCCGCCGCCATGGAATCCTCCGCTGGGATGGCCGCCTCCACCGAAGGCGCGACCGCCGTGGAATCCGCCGCTGGGATGGCCGCCTCCGCCGAAGGCGCGACCGCCGTGGAATCCACTACCGCCGAAGGAGCGTGCGCCGCCGAAGTTGTGTCTGCCATAGGCACCGCGTGTGCCGCTAAATCCGCGTGCTCCACGGAAGCCGCGTGCGCCGCCGAAGGTAGAGGTATGGGTCCCACCACGGTAAACTCTGCCACCATAGGCACCGCGCACATAGTTGCCGCCGTGATTGAAGGATGCGAACCCCTGCCGGCCGAAGTTTGCGCGATTTCGGTTTCCACCGCGATAGTTCTGTCCGCGGCCTGCATATCCGCCACGGTAGTGGTCCCGTCCGCCGCGGTAGCGGTCGCCTCTGTAGCCATCGCGGGATCGGTATCCGCCGCGATAGCCGTCTCTGCCGCCATAACCGTAGCCGCCACGGTAGCCGTAGCCGTCGCCATCCCCGTCGCGCCAGCCATACCAGCCGACGTTACCCCAGCCCCCGCCCCAGGGGCGGCCGTACCAGCCGGTGAACCATGGGCCGGCACCGATAAAGAGGCCGTCATTAAACCAGTCAGAGCCATAGTAGCCGTAGGGCGTGCAGGCGTAGGGATAATAGGCATAATATCCCCACGAGCATACCGGAGGGCCATCAACATATACTGGCGCCGGATAGCCCACGACGGTGCCGATGCCGATGCCTACGGAAATCTGCGCGTGCGCGGCTGGGGGAATAAACGCCGTGGCCGTAGCGAGCAGTGTGACCAAACCAAGTGAGCGCAGAATGCGCATAGCTTTCTACCTCCCAGCCGCGCACCAAAAACACTGGGCAACGGCGCGGCCCTAAAATCCCCAGTAAGTTTCAGGGTATCTTTGAACCTGCTCTTATGAACAGAATTCGCCGCAGAAAGTTGCGCGATTTGATGTGCGAAATACGGGACCGTTGATTGGGCGTGGAGATTCATACAATCAGCCACTTACGTCTGACGCCAGCTTCATTTTTGCTTCATCCAGTCGATGGTTGCTTAACCATTGCTGAACACGGAGGGAGTATGGAACCTCGCTTCAATTTTTTTGCCATTGCGCCGGATGCCTATAAGGCGATGTCAGGTTTGGAGCAATACCTACGCGGCTGCGGTATTGAAGAGCCGCTGTTGCACCTGATTAAGCTGCGCGCATCACAGGTCAACGGATGCGCTTTTTGCATCGACCTGCATTGGAAGGACCTCCGCGCACTGGGCGAGGAGGAACACAGGCTGTATTCGCTGGACGCCTGGAGGGAGTGCGCCTGGTATACGGACCGCGAGCGGGCGGCGCTGGCCTGGACGGAAGCGTTGACGCTGCTGACGGATGGCCATGTGCCGGATGCGGTGTATGAGGAGGTGCGTCCGCACTTTACGGAGAAGGAGTTGTCGGACCTTACGATGGCCGTTGTCGCCATCAACGGCTGGAACCGGATTTGCGTCGCAGCGCGGACTCCACAGGGCGGACACAAACCAGTCAGGCCGGCGAAATAAATCAGGGGTTCACATTGTTGACCAGCCAGTCGAGATACGGCTGGCTGGCCGATTCGACATGCAGGGCAATGAGCTCGGGAACTTCATAGGAGTGCAATTCGCGCAGCGCGGTTTCGACAGCCGGGAGCTGTTCTGCGGTTGTCTTGATGAGCAGAAGGACCTCGGCGGTCTCCTCGATTGCCCCCTGCCAGCGATACATCGAGGTCAGGCTGGGGATGAGATTGACACAGGCGGCCACGCGGCGCTCCACCAGTGCGCGCGCCAGATTCCGGGCCTCTTCGATAGAGCCTGCTGTAGTGAGTGCGATTCGTGCAATAGCGGTTTCACGCATCCTCTGCTCCCTCCTGATTCAGTAAGATAGCTGAGTTGATTGAGTAAGATGGTGGAGGAAAATTTGTGATTGGGCAACGCTGTTTCAGGTGAGTTCCCGGTTTGCATCCCATAGTGAAGGGACATTGGGTCCATCTGAAGGAAGTAAGGAGGCACATGGCAGTCGAGATCAAGTTTGGCACATCCGGGTGGAGAGCGATCGTTGCTGAGGAGTTTACGATGGCGAATATTCGCCGCGCGGTGACGGGCATTGCGAAGTATGTGGCATCGCAGCCGGGTCCGCATACGGTGCTTGTAGGCCGCGATCCGCGCTTTCTGGGCGAGATGTTTGTAGCCGAGGCGGCCCGAGTGCTGGCCTCGCATGGCGTGACGCCGGTGGTGATTCCGGCAGCCGCGCCGACCCCGGCGATTTCCTATGCGGTGCGGCAGTGCAAGGCCGGCGGAGCCATCAACTTTACCGCGTCGCACAATCCTCCGGAGTACAACGGGATCAAGTTTTCCACGCCAGATGGTGCGCCTGCCTTGCCGGAGGTGACGAAGCAGATTGAGGGCGCAATCCGCGCACTGGGTGATGCGGAATTGCCGGCTCCTCCGCAGCCGAAGCAGAAATTTGAAGAGATCGACGTCAAGCCGGACTACCTGAAGCGGCTGGGCGAGCTGGTGAATTTTCCTGCGATCAAAAAAGCGGGCATCAAAGTGGTTTTTGATTCCTTCTGGGGTGCGGCGCGGGGCTACAGCTCCCAAATTCTGCGTGAGCATGGAGTGGAGACGGCGACCGTCCACGATTATCGCGACGTGCTGTTCGGAGGGCACGCTCCGGAGCCGGACGACCATTTGCTGTCCGACTGCAAGGCCAGGATGAAGGAAACAGGCGCCGCGATCGGCATTGCGACCGACGGCGACGCGGACCGCTTCGGCATTGTGGATCGCGACGGAACCTTTATCCAGCCGAACTACATCATCGCGCTGCTGTTTGACTATCTGGTGGAGACACGCGGCTGGCGCAATGGTGTGGCCAAGTCCGTAGCAACCACGAACCTGATCAACGCGCTGGCGGATCACTTCAAGATTCCGCTGTACGAGACGCCGGTCGGCTTCAAGTACATTGGTGAGCTGATCAATCAGGACAAGATTGTGATTGGTGGCGAGGAGAGCGCCGGGCTCACGATTCGCGGGCATGTTCCAGAGAAGGACGGCGTGATTGCCGGGCTGCTGGTGGCGGAGATGGTGGCCGTGCGCGGCAAGAGCCTGGGCGAGCAACTGAAGGGGCTGTTCGCGAAGGTGGGCGAGTTCTATCCCAACCGTGAGAACTTACGCCTGACGCCCGAGGTGAAGGAGAAGTTTATCGAGAAGGTGAAGACGGATCCAAAGACGCTGGGGCCGCATAGGGTGACGCAGATTGTACGGACGGATGGCCTGAAACTGATTCTCGATAACGGCGCCTGGGTCTGCTACCGGTTGAGCGGGACGGAGCCTGTCGTTCGCGTGTACACAGAGGCGCGCAAGAGCTCGGAGTCTGACGCACTCAGATCTGCTGCGAAGAGCTGGGTGCTGGAATAGGTTCGTCGCGCGCAGTTTTTCGCTCATTCCAGATGCAATAACCTGACGGTTGCGCCGATGATAAGAATCGGGGCACAAACCGAAGGGAAAATGGATTGAGCGACGCCGAAAAAATGCCGCAACAAGCCCGCGCCGGACTCAAGAAGCGCACGTATGCGGCACTCTATCGCGTGCGGCGTCGCATTGCCACGGCCCTGGGCATCGTACTGGCGTTGGTTCTTACCTATCACGTAGTGTTCGGGCGGAATGGCGTGAACAACTACGAGCAGAAGCGCGTGCAGAATAAGAAACTGCAAAGCCAGATCGAGACGCTGCAGAAGCAGAATCAGCAACTGAAGACCCATAATGCCCGGCTTAAGGATGATCCGGACGCAATTACGTTCGAAGCACGGGAGAAACTGCACTATGCGAAACCCGGCGAGGTGATCTACTCACTGAACAGCCAGCCGCAGGCCGGGAACAGCGAGGCGGCTGCACCGGCGCAGAGCCAAAAATAACTGCTAACCGTCTGGGCCTGAAGCCGGATTTTGTACCGGCAATTCGAAGCTGCGCAGGTGGATTACCATTGCAAATATGGATCTCGCGGCGAAAGCTTCCTTGCTCACAGAGAAAATCCAGGAACTGGGGAGCGTTTTGGTCGCCTACTCAGGGGGCACCGACTCCGCATACCTTGCCTATGCGGCCTATCGGGCCCTTGGCGGCAAAATGCTGGCGGTGATTGCGGATTCGCCTTCGTTACCCCGTGCTGAGCTTGAGGCCGCACTGACCTTTACCACGGAGCAGGGGATTCCAACACATATTCTGCGCACCTCCGAGATGGAGAATCCCGATTATGTGCGCAACGATTCGCAGCGGTGTTTCCACTGCAAGGACGAGTTGTTTACGGTGATGGAAAAAGCGCGTGCGGAGCTTGGGTTTGAGCATCTGGCATACGGGATGAACGCGGATGATAAGGGAGATTTTCGCCCCGGACAGAAAGCGGCAGCCCTGCACCATGCGAGCGCTCCGCTGGCTGCGGCCGGGCTGACCAAACAGGAGATTCGCACGCTGGCCCGCTCAGCCGGGCTGCGGGTGTGGGACAAGCCGGCGTCTGCGTGCCTCTCTTCGCGTATTGAGTATGGGCGGCCGGTGACGGCGGAGAACCTGATGCAGGTCGAGCGGGCCGAAGCGGCGCTGCACGAGTTGGGGTTTCCGCAGGTGCGGGTAAGGCACCACGGCGAGCTGGCGCGGGTGGAGATCGCGCGAGCCGATTTACCCCGTGTGCTCGATCTGGCGGTTCTGGACCGGATGACAGCAGCGGTGCGCGCAGCAGGATTTCTTTACGTCACGCTGGACACGCAGGGCTACCGGGCGGGTTCGATGAACGCCGTGCTGCCGGTTGCGGAAATTCTGGGGGCAAGCGCAAAAGAGATCAAGGCCAGCGCTGACAGCCGAATGCATACAGGCGGCATGGAGCAGACGATTACCGTGCTTGAGACCGCGGTGGACGATATGACTCCGGAAGTGCTGGCGTATGTGGCGGAGCGTGGGCGGGCACTGGGTGCGCTGGATGTAATGCTTGCCCCCGTGATCATGAAGAAGGGCCGGCCGGGGACATTGATTACGGTGCTCTGCAATGAGCCGGAGGCTGCGGCACTCCAGGACCTGCTGCTGCGCGAGACCAGCACGCTCGGCGTGCGCGTGCGGCAGGAAAAGCGTGTCTGCCTGGAACGCGCGCATGTGCGTGTATCGACGGCGTATGGGGAGATTCGCGTCAAGGTGGGAACTTGCAATGGCGAAACGCTGAATGCTGCGCCGGAGTTTGAGGATTGCCGTGCTGCCGCGCTGAAACACAGAGTCCCGGTAAAGCAGGTGATGCAGGCGGCGCTGGCTGCCTATGCCCAGGCAAACGTCGCGGAAGTCTAAGCCTGCTCGACAGTAGCTTCGCTTATTTGAATGCGCGGTGTGCGAGTGGCTGCGGAGTCGCTGTGACAGTCGAGCGAGACGCATACGGAATGGTTGCGTCCGGTATCGGGAGATCGTGACCGAGAGGCGGGTAGGAGACTTCTCCGAGGGTTGTGGCATTTGTGTTCGGGCGATTGGGCGTGTTGCCTTTGGCGAGAAACACGCCGGGCTCGGCGTCCTGGTGCGGGTTGAAGACGGACTCCATGTGCGCGCCAGGGTGGAAGCGGCCATCTCCCAGATAAACGGCTACCAGAACCCCGGTGACGGCTGGATGAAGCAGCGCAAGTGGGACAACGTACTTCTTCGTTTCCAGCAAGGCCTCCAGAACTCCATGGACAGAGGTACTGCGGTGAAGGGTGCCGGGTACCTGAGGAATGACGAAGGTTGTGAATTCCAGATCGCTGTGGCGCCGGGCGTATTTTTCCATAGAATGGGCGGTCTGCTTCGGGGTCATGATGCCAACGTCGGTAATGAAGTTACGGTGAATGGAGTGCGGATAATAGAAATTGAGAATCTTTTCCGTAAAGTTGGCGCAGTTGTTAAACAACACGTTGTAGTGACTGTGATCGCGGTGGTCGTTCAATAGCGCAATAAGGGTGTCATCCTGCTCCGGAGTGGTCTCCAGCGAGAAGCCATAGATTTTGCGGATATACGATTCGCCTAAAAGTTCCGTCCAGTTGCCGTGCGGCGTGCGGCCGTCGGGGCCGTCAGGGACAAGATGGAGCAAATGCACACGACGGTATGCGTCCTGCATGCGCCCCACCATTTTTTGATTTACAGCAGCAGGAATCTGGCTAGGATCGTCGACGGCATACAGGTAGGCAAGCAGCGGCATCGCGATCCAATCGTATCCACCAACATGGCTATACCGGCTGATGACGACGCCGGTTTCTCCGGGGAAACAGCGGCGGAGTTGCACGGGGGTTTCCGCGCAGACATCGCTGAGGTAGATGGCGACGTGGCCTGTGGGGTTGAGCGAGCCGTAGTGTCCGTAGGGTTCCTCAAGCAACAGCGCGACTTTGCCTGCATGTGCCGCGGTGCAACAGAGTCCGGTAAAAAGAGCGAACGAGAGAAGATTCCTCAGATTGTGCTGCATCCTTCTCCTGAAATAGGTTGCTTACTGTGCAATTTTCAATGGTTTTTGCGTGATCCCGCGTCGGAGGAAGCCTGTTCCTTGAGATGTTGTTCCGGCGCAATTTATCTGTATGGACGTGGAGAATAAGAAAAAGATGCTCAATTTTCCCACAAGCCGGGCATGAAATTTGCTTCATCTAATTTACCGCGGAACAGGTGTGGTGACATTACGCGGAAGATTTGCTGATAGGCTCGAAATACGATGCAAGGTACGAACTGGAAATCGTCGCAGACGCTGCTGATTGACGCGGACGACACGCTTTGGGAAAACAATATTTATTTCGAGCGTGCGATCGCCAGCTTTATTTCGTATCTGGACCACCATGAGTATTCGCCGGCGGAGGTTCGCGAGAAGCTGAACGAGGTGGAACGGGAGCATACAACCGCCCACGGGTACGGAGTTGCGTCCTTTCGCCAGTCGCTGGTGACTTGTTTTGAGTGTTTGTCGTTGGAGCCGATTACACCGGAGCGACATGAGCGCATTGTGAGCTTTGCGCAGTCGATTCTGGAGCAGGAGATTGAGCTGCTTCCGGGAGTACAAACTGCACTGCCCCAGCTGGCGACGCGGCATCGGCTGATTCTGATGACCAAGGGCAATGAGGTGGAGCAGGTGGATAAGCTGGCGCGCTCAGGGCTGCGGGAGTACTTTACGGCTGTCGAGGTTCCGCGAGAGAAAAATCCCGAGGCATATCGCGCGGTGCGGGAGAAGTACAGGCTGGAGTTGCTGAGCACATGGATGATCGGCAACAGTCCACGTTCAGACATCAATCCGGCGTTGGCGTCGGGGTTGCACGCGGTTTATATCCACCACCCCAATACGTGGGTGTTGGAGCATGACGAGTTGGATTCCGCGCCTGACGGGCAGAGGCTGCTGGAGGTTGAAAGCTTTCTGAAGTTGGCAGAAATCTTTTAGAACCCACACCTTGCGGCGACAGAAAATCAGGAGAGGCTTTGTTATAATCAGCGAAGGATAATTGTTTGCTGAGTGCGGAAGTGGTGAAATGGCAGACACACCATCTTGAGGGGGTGGCGCCGAGAGGCATGGGGGTTCAAGTCCCCTCTTCCGCACCAAATGTCCGATAAATTAATGGGGCGCGTATAACCGCTGCCTGGGAAAGCGATTTCATGTCATTTCTCTACTATCTGTTCATTGTGGTTCACATCATCGTATGCCTGCTGCTGGTCGGCATCATTCTTCTGCAGCAGGGCAAAAGCGCCGATCTTGCCGGGGCGTTCGGCGGACAAGGTTCGCAGACGGCCTTCGGTCCACGCTCCACGGCAACGCTGTTGACCAAACTCACAATCTGGGGCTCCGTAATCTTTATGGTGACTTCGATCGGACTTACGATCCTGATGCAGAAAAATATAGGGCATCAGCACTCGGTGTTTGAAGGAACAAAGACCACGCAGAGCGTGCCGGCGAAGAAGTAGCCTTGCAAAGGTTTTTGGGAAAGGGCGAGTCTCTCTGAGACCCGCCCTTTTGCTTTTCCTGTTACCGCGCAGCGGATGCGGTCATCTAAGTAAATAAATTGATACAGAGAGCGAGGATTGGATGGCAGCTATGGAACTGGAACTCTGGCTGATTCGCCACGGAGAGACCGCCTGGAGCCTGAGCGGGGCACATACCAGCCGGACGGATATTCCGTTGACCCAGCGCGGGCGGGAGCGCGCGAGAGAGATTGAGAAATATTTGCGTGGGACGAGCTTTTCAATGGTGCTGACCAGTCCTTTGCTGCGTGCGCGAGAGACATGCGAGATCGCCGGATTGGGCAGGGTGGCCGAAATTGACGATGATCTGGTGGAGTTGAACTATGGAATTTACGAAGGTCGCACGACGGAGGACATTCAGAAGGAGGTTCCGGATTGGTCGGTGTGGTCAAGTCCACTGATCGACGGCGAAACGCTTGATCAAGCAGCCGAGCGCGCCAACCGGGTGATTGCGCGGGCCGCAACAAAGGGCGGCCGGATAGCTCTATTTGCGCACGGGCATATTTTGCGCATCCTGGCCGCATGCTGGATTCAGACGCCGCCAGCGACCGCCAGCAGGCTGGTGCTCGGAACCGGGACGATCAGCACTTTGGGGTTCGAGCACGAGACGCGCGCCATCACGATGTGGAACCGGCCACTCGAGTAGCCGGCGGTCGGCTCACAAACGGTGCTATTTGCCGTCTCCGCGCTTCGTCGATGCCCAGCCTTCCTTCGTGGTTTGCCGCGAGCGTCCAAGGGCGAGCGCGTTCTCCGGAATATCTTCGGTGATGCATGATCCTGCGGCGATATAGGCTCCGTCGCCCACAGTGAGGGGTGCGACAAGCGTGGAGTCACTTCCGACGAAGACCCTTTCCCCGACAAGGGTACGGTGCTTGTGAACGCCGTCGTAGTTGCAGGTGATAACGCCTGCGCCAATGTTGCTCCCGGCGCCAATCTCCGCATCGCCCAGATAGGTAAGGTGGTTGGCTTTGGCGCCCTTGCCGAGTTTGACCTTTTTGGTCTCAACAAAATTGCCCACGTGTGCGTATTCGCCGATGTCGCTTTCCGGGCGCAGGTGCGAATAGGGGCCGATAAGCGCGCCGTGCGCAATGCGCGCGCTTGTGATAACGCAGCTCTGTCGTACGAGCACGTGGTCAGCAAGAGTGGAGTCTTCGATAACGGAATAGGAGCGGATGCGGCAGTCCTGGCCGATCTTTGTTTCGCCCAGCAACTGCACAAAGGGCTCGATGATGGTATCCGCGCCGACCTCAACGGAAGAGTCGATCATGACCGTATCCGGACGAAGGATGGTTACGCCTGAAGCCATGAGCTTGCGGGCTGTCTCCATGCGCAGCTCGCGGTCGAGCTCCATCATTTCCGCGATGGTGTTGGCGCCCAGCACCTGTGTAGCGTGCGGCGCTTCAACCGCGACGACCCGCTCGCCGGCTTCAACCAGCAGACTGGCAAGATCGGTCAGGTAGTATTCGCCATGCGCATTTTTGGTCTGGATTTCGCCGATGTGCGCAAAGAGCGGCTTGGTCTGGAAGGCGTAGATGCCGGAGTTGATCTCGCGCAGGTCCTGCTGTTCTGGCGTGAGCGCCTTTTGCTCGATGATTGCCCTGACCTCGGGCGCGCCGGGATGCTCGCGTAGCACGCGTCCGTAGCCAGTGGGATCATCAGGAGCAGTCGTCAGAATCGTCATGGCCGCGCGCTGCTTGAAGTGGAAGTCACGCAGGCGGGTGATGGTCTCCGGTTTGAGAAGGGGAACGTCGCCGGAGAGCACCAGTAGCGTGTCGTAACCCTGCACGGCGGATTGCGCCACCTGAACCGCATGTCCCGTGCCGCGCTGCTCCGCCTGATGCACAAAGTTGACGCCGGTGTGTTTTACGGACGCTTCGACGTGCGAAGCCTCGTGGCCGATGATGACAAAGATGTCCTGCGGCGGCACGATTTGGCTGGCGCTCGCAATGACATGTTGCAGCAGTGCCTTGCCACCGATCTCATGAAGAACTTTGGCCCGCTTGGATTTAAGGCGTGTGCCTTTGCCCGCGGCCAGGATGACAATCGCTAATTGCATAGGAACAGAGTACAGCGTTTGGAAGGGAAGGAGCAGGCGTGGGTTGCCCGCCCCCGGCACAGATGGTGTCAGGGACGGGAATTGCCGTTAACTACTGCCCCCTTGTCCGCTCATCTGCCTGCGCATGGCGGCGGGCATGGGAATGGTGATGTCGAGCGGATGAACCGGCCCCAGGTTGAGCGCCGGAAGCGGCGTCCCGTAGTGCGCTTCGTTGCCGACCACCAGGATGGCGAGCTTCGATGGTTCGATGTATTTGTCCGCCACGCGCTTGAGATCGGCGAGCGTTACGGCTTCAATTCCGGCGCGGTACCTCGTCAGATAGTCGGCCGGATAGCCGTAGAACTCAAGCTGGGTGGCCTCGGCCAGTACCTTGTCCTTGCTGTCGAAATGGAAGATGAAGGAGTTCAGAAGCTGGTCCTTCGCGCTTGCCAATTCGGAAGCCGTGAAGGGTTTGGTTTTGAGTTCGTGGATCTCCTTGAGCATGGCCTCAGTGGTTTTTACCGTGGTTGCGCTCTTGGTCATGGCAATGGTGTAGAAGATGCCGGGGTGATCGAAGGACGCGCCATAGTTGCCAAAGACCGCATAGGCGAGCCCCTGCTTGGTGCGCACGTCCTGGAAGAGCCGCGAGCCGAAGCCGCCGGAGAAGATGTCGTTCATCACGGCGAGAGCATAGTAGTCAGGATTGCGGCGTGTGGTGCCGAGGCCGAGGATCCAGATGCTGCTCTGGTCCACATCGCTTTTATTTACCGCGTAGACTCCGGGCTTCGGTCCTGCGAATTCACCCGAGGGTTTGGGCCATGCGGGACCGCGTGGGAGTCCACCAAGGGCTTGACGCAGAGACTTTTCCATCGCAACCGGATCGAAGTCGCCTACGACGGAAACGATCATATTGTTGGGGACGATAGTTTTTGTGTGCCAGGCATTCAGATCGGCGAGAGTGATGCCCATGACCGTCGCGATTTCAGGCTGTCGCGCATACGGGCTGTTCTTGCCGTAGACCAGCTTGGCGGCTTCGCGTCCGGCAACGCCCTGGGCGGAATCGTTGCGGCGCACAATGCCGGCAATCTCCTGCTGCTGGGCAAGGCGCAGCTTGGCTTCGCTGAATGTGGGATGTTCCAGGAGATCGACGGCGATGCCGAAGACCTGCTTCTCGTCCTTCGTGAAGCACGACCAGGAGACGGAGGTGGAGTCGATGTCTCCATCGGTCTCGACGCTGGCTGCCTTCGAGGCCAGCAGGTCATCAAGCGCGTCGCCGCTTTGTTTTGCGGTGCCGCTGGTGCGCCATGCCTGACCATAGAGGTCGATGAGTCCGGCCTTGTTTGCGGGCAAGTCGCGCGAGCCGCCGCGGATGTTGATGGCGCCGTTGATAAACGGCAGCTCATGGTCAGGCTCAAGTAGAATCACCAGTCCGTTCTTGAGCTCGATGCGCTTCGGCTGTTGCGGGTGAAAAGCGGGCAGCGGCGGAACCGGAATCTTCTCCCACGGCTCGGGCGGCTGAATCTTGCGAATGTTGGGTGGAATGGTGACGGTCGCCTCCTGTGCCATGAGAGGAGACGCAGCGGAAGCGCAGAGAAGCGCGGCAGTGAGAAGCGATGCGGTGGAAACGAGCTTCATCGTGCATCTCCTTTGGCCGCGGTCTGTGGTTTGGGAGCGGCATGTCCCGGTGGCGGAGGCTGGTATTCCACCAGTGCGTAGGTGCAATTGCTGGGCACGAAAATCTTATTTGCCACGCGCCGGATATCGGCTTTGGTAACCGCGTCAATCTTGTTCAACTGCAGGAAAAGCTGCCGCCAGTTGCCGTAGCGCTGCTGGTAGTAGGCGAGCTGCTGGGCGATTCCCTGGTTGCTGTCGAGACCGCGCAGCAGGTCTGCGCGCGCCCGCGTCTTGAACATTTCCAGCTCCGCATCGGTCACGTCCGTGGTCTTCAGCTTTTCGATCTCCCTGTTGATGGCTGCGTGCATTTCTTCCGGAGTGTGGCCGGCGTTCGGCACGGCGAAAAAGGCGAAGAGGTTGGGGTACTTGTTGCCCGGGAACCCGGTGAAACCTTCGGCATCGGCGGCGATCTGCTGTTTCTCTACAAGAGAGCGGTAAAGCCGGGACGTACGCCCGTTCGAGAAGATGTCCTGGATCGCGTCGTATACGGCACTGTCCGGGTCACGATAGTCGGGCTTGTGGTAACCCTCAAGAAAGAGCGGCTGCGTGGGCATCTTGAGGATGACGGATTTCTCTGCAACCTGTTTGGGCTCAACGGTGGTCATCGGCTCAGGCTTTGGCCCGGCGGGGATGGCGCCGAAGTACTTCTCCAGCATGGGCAGGTTGGCCTTGGAGATGTCGCCAACGATGGCGATGACGATGTTGGACGGAACGTAATACTTCTTGTGGAAGGCCGCAGCCTCAGTCGCTGTGATCTGGCTGAGTTCGCTCATCCAGCCAACGCCGGGACGGCCGTAGGGGTGCGCGATGTAGGCGGCGGCAAGGAATTGTTCTTCGAGCAGCCCGATCGGACTGGAGTCGATGCGCATGCGGCGCTCTTCCATCACAACGCTGCGCTCGCGGTAGAACTGCCGTGGAACGGGGTTCGCAATGCGGTCGCTCTCCATGTAAGCCCAGAGCTGGAGGCGGTTGGCCGGCATGCTCCAGAAGTATTGCGTTGCGTCGAGACTGGTTTGTGCATTTACGCCGGCGGCGCCGTTGGCTTCGGCAATCTCAGTGAACTCATTGGGAATTACGTACTTGTTCGCGGCATGTTCCGCCACTTCAAACTGGGCATGCAATTCCTTGAGCTTTTCAGGATTTCGTCCGACGCGCTTGCGATATTCGGCGTCGTACGCGGCGTAAGCTTTCTCGACTTTCGCTAATGCGATCTTTTCTGCTGGATAGTCGGTGGTGCCCAGGTCCTTGGTGCCTTTGAAGGCTAGGTGCTCGAACATGTGTGCGATGCCCGATTCGCCGGTCGGGTCGTTGGCGTCGCCGACGTTCACCATTGTGAAGTAGGAAAAGACAGGAGCCGCAGGCCGGTCGCAGAGGATGAGCGTGAGTCCGTTGGGAAGCACCTTGACGGTGACACGCTGTTCAAACTTCGCCAGCTCCTTTTGCACCAGATTCTGCGCATTTGGATTCCGCGTGTTTGCGTTCTGGGTATTTTGAGCTATAGAGGGAAGGGCAAGCAGCACACAACAAAGCGGCACCAGCAAGCGCCCAGCAGAATGTTTTCTCATGAGACCTCGAAGGGAAGTGAAGTCGTAATTGGGCCCGCGTGGCTTGCTTGCCGGGCATTGTTTTAAAGCTAGTTCGAGCGATTCAGGGTGTCAAACGTGCTTCTGCGCCGGCAAAAATCTGACGCAAGGATTTTGCATTGAAGTAGAGCATCCACCACAGGCCGATGAGTGCGAGTACTCCAAAGACGCCTGCGATAACGAACAGAATCACGCCGAGTGTGAGGTTGGGGTTGTTGGGCATGGGCATGGCGGCCATGCCGGACTTGACCCGCCCGATGAGGACACCCGCGGTCATGAGTCCGAAGACCAGAAAATCGAGCAGTCCCAAAAGCACCATTGAGTAGCGGGCCCAAATCCGCAACCGGAACAGGCCGATGATGGTCGCGACAGCCAGAATCACCAGGGCCAGCATAAGCGCATCGAGGCCGCCGGCGATGATGCGGACGATGGGGATGCGCGGAATCAGCGGGCTTTTAATGACGAACTGGGCAATGAGCGAGGCAAACGTGAGCAGTAGCCCTACGAAGGCCATGAGTCCGAGAATTACCGCAGCGATAACAGCGCCCGCAGGCATGTGCAATCGATCGTCGGCCATATATGCAATCAGGATACAGCGATTGCGACGAATGGGACAGCCGTTAGCATGGAAATGCAGTCTAAGTGAAGAGAGACAAACAAGGAGAGACCATGGCGACAGACTCTGTTACCGCGCCACGCCGGCATGCTTCAAGCGGCCCGGCTACGCCGCAAATTCCGGAACCGAGCTACGCGGAGCGCACGCGAACGCTGTTCTCACTGGCGTCGATGGGCACCCTGTCCACGATGTCCCGGAAGCGTCCGGGCTTTCCGTTCGGCTCGCTGATGCCGTATGCACTGGATGACGCGGGGCGGCCGATTTTCCTCGTCAGCAGCATGGCGATGCATACGCAGAACCTGCAGTCCGAACCGCGCTGCAGCCTGTTTCTTACCCAGGCCAGTGCGGACGGTGACCCTCTGGGGGCAGCAAGAGCAACGCTTGTGGGTGAGGCCAGTCCAGTGCCGCAGGAGGAGCTTGCCGCGGCGCGGGAGCTTTATCTTGCCAGGCATGAGAACAGTCGCTACTGGGTCGACTTTTCCGATTTCAGCTTCTTTCGCCTTCAGCCCGTTGATATTTACTATGTGGGCGGTTTTGGGGTGATGGGCTGGGTGGAGGCTGCGGACTACGCGCAGGCCACGCCTGATCCATTGGCCGGGTCGGCGGAGGGAATCATGGCGCATATGAACGCGGACCATGTTGAGTCGATGATTCTGCTGGCGCGGGTGCATGCGCAACTGGAAGCGAGCGAAGCGGCGATGACTTCGGTGGACCGGCTCGGTTTTACGCTGCGACTGAAGACCGAGCAGGGCATGAAGGGGGCGCGCATCAATTTTCCCAATGAAGTGGCCACACCGCAGGAGACGCGCAAGGCGCTGGTGGAGATGGTGCAAGCGGCCAAAGGTCACGGCGCTTGACCCTCGTCCTGGAGCGTCAGTATTCTGCACGCGTGCCTGAACGCGAAGGAGAGCCGTGCCGGCAAGCCGATATCCGCTGATGCGACGTGCCGCCGTGCTGGGAGCCGGGGCCATGGGGTCGCGCATTGCCGCGCACCTGGCGAATGCGGGTGTTCCGGTTCTGCTGCTCGACCTGGTACAGCCGGAAGGCCCGGGTCTGGCGGCGAAAGCCATTGCAGCCCTGCTCAAGGCGAAGCCTGCTGCGTTGTATGATTTCGCATCTGCGGCGCTGATCACGCCGGGGGATTTTGATCATGACCTGGAGCAGTTGCGCGCCTGCGACTGGGTGATTGAGGCTGTTGCCGAGAATCTTGCGATCAAGCAGGCATTGCTCGAAAAGGTCGAACCATTTCTGAGTGCCAATGCGGTTGTTACGACCAACACCAGCGGCTTGCCGGTTGCCTCGATCGCGGAGAAGACATCGCCGGAGTTCAAGCAGCGCTGGTTCGGGACGCATTTCTTCAATCCACCCCGGTACATGCGGCTGGTGGAGATCATTCCTACGCCCGATACGGACAAGGCAGCCGCCGCGGCGATTGCGGAGTGGATCGACCGGCGTCTGGGAAAGACGGTTGTCTTTGCGCGCGACACGCCGAACTTTATTGCCAACCGCATCGGCGTCTTTGCCATGCTGACGGCGCTTCGCCTGATGCAGGAGCAGCAGTTGACGATAGAGGAGGTCGACGCGCTGACGGGGTCCGTAATTGGCTGGCCGCGCACGGGGACGTTTCGCCTGTCGGACATGGTGGGCTTGGATGTGCTGGCGCACGTGGCAAAGAATTTTGCCGCAACGCGCAAGGAGGATGCCAGCGCGGCGGCGCTGCCTTCCTTTGTTGAGGCAATGCTGGAGCGCCGGTGGCTGGGTGACAAGGCGAAGCAGGGCTTCTACAAAAAGGACGGCGATCAGCGTATGGCGCTTGACTGGGTCACGCTGGAATACCGGCCGGCGGTTCGTGCAAAGTTTCCACTCACTGAAATGGCGAAGAATGCCGCGACACTCGCCGAGCGCCTGGGGCTGATTTTTGCTGCCAACCCCGCCAAAGACAAAGCTGCGGCGTTCCTGATTCCGCTGCTCACAGGCATCTGGGACTACGCGGCGCAGGTGCAGCCTGAGATTGCAGACTCGCCCGCCGACGTCGATCGCGCCATGCAGGCGGGGTTCAACTGGGAGATGGGGCCGTTTGCCATGGCGGCGGCCGTGGGCAATGGTGAGGCTCCGCAGGTTGCGACGGCTAAGGCCGCATACAAGGCTGTACGCGGGAATCCCGGCTGTTCGCTCATGGATATGGGTGAAGATGTTGCGCTGCTGGAGCTGCACTCGCCCAAGAATGCGATTGGCGACGACATTGTTGCGCTGGTGACGCAGACTTTGGCCTCCGGGTCGGAGGCGGTGCGGAACTTTCGCGGATTCGTGATCAGCTCGCGGGCCGGCGATTTCTCAGTAGGCGCGAACCTGATGCAGTTGCTGCTGGCGATGCAGGAGGGCGAGTGGGATGAGGTCGATCTTGCCGTTCGGGCCTTCCAGCGCATGACTGCCGCGATCAAGTTCTGCCCGCGGCCGGTGGTTGTGGCTGCTTTCAATTTGTGTTTGGGTGGCGGGACGGAAATCTCGCTGCATGCTGCCCGGCGCCAGCCGCACGCGGAGCTGTATACGGGGCTGGTGGAAAGCGGAGTGGGGCTTGTGCCTGCCGGAGGAGGCACAAAGGAGATGACGCTGCGCGCGGTCGATGCGGCACAGGCTATGACCCGGCTGGATCCTACAGGGAATGCGCTGAAGTTCGCGCAGGCGGGGGAATATATGCGGGCGCTGCGCCAGCGGTTTGAAACCATGGCCATGGCGAAGGTCTCAACGTCGGCGGCCGAGGCGCGCGGGTATGACTTTTTGCGCCCCAGCGACCGGATCACGATGAATCGCTCTCATCTATGGGAGGACGCGTGCGCCGCAGTCATAGCAATGGCTGAAGGCGGCTATGCGACACCACAGCCACGGACCGTTCCGGCTGCCGGGGAAGCGATGCTTGCGAATCTGAAGCTGGGGGTCCACCTGATGCGGCGGGCGGAGTACATCAGCGATCACGATGCCAAGGTGGCAACGCACATTGCGCGGATTCTGTGCGGCGGAGAAGTGACGCCCGGCACCCCGGTTACGGAGCAAAAGCTGCTGGATCTGGAGCGCGAAGCGTTCCTTTCCCTGAGCGGAGAGCGAAAAACGCAGGAGCGTATTGCCTACACGCTGAAGACGGGCAAGCCGCTGAGGAACTAAACTCAATTCGCTGAGAGTTTGCCGTGATTGATCGTCGTATCACTTTTGCTGCAGTTTGCCTGCTTGCCACCGTGGTTGCAGCGCAGACGGCTGTTGGCAAGCTGCCCAATTCGGAGCAGATTGAAGCCGGCACGATGCCGTGTCCGACAACGCATCCGGCTGACAGCCGTGTGCTTCGCGAGGGCATCATACCGGGATCGCCAAGGTGCCACTACAGAATTAGACTGCTTCCGGTTTCATCTTTTCCGCAGCTACCAGCGGTTGTGGCGAAAGATCTGGGTGCGCGTGGCTGCATGATTCCGCAGACCTACGAGGCAGGTGGCCCTGAAAATGTGATCCACGGCTCATTCGAGGAACCGGGAAGTGATGACTGGGCAGCGCTGTGTTCGGTGAGGAGCGTAACTACGCTGTACGTTTTCTTCCAGTCCGATCTGTCGCATCCAATCGCATTGCGCCACCAGCAGGACAACAAATGGCTGGGTGTGGAACCATCGTTTGCGTACGGTTCGGCTTGGGGGATTTTTACGGTTCCCGCGCGAGCGATGCCGCGCACATACGAAATGGATCATGACGGGATAGAGGACGCTTTAGTGGAACAGTCGTCCGTGATTCACTACTACAAACATGGTCACTGGACCACATTGGAGGGCGATGACTGACGTATATATTGCCGCTGCTGTTCGCACCGCCATTGGCAAGGCTCCACGCGGGACGCTGGCCACAACGCGCCCGGATGACCTTGCTGCCGTCGTACTGCGCGCCGCGCTCGATCGTGTTTCGCAGGTGGATGCCCGCGAGATTGAGGACGTGATTCTGGGCTGCGCCATGCCGGAGGGCGAGCAGGGAATGAATGTGGCCCGCATTGCCAGCCTGCGTGCCGGGCTGCCGGTGGAAGCCCCGGCCATGACCATCAATCGGTTCTGCTCCTCGGGACTGCAGGCAATTGCGCTGGCTGCGGACTCCATCCGCGCCGGACGAGCGCACGCAGCTCTGGCGGGAGGCACGGAGTCGATGAGCATGGTTCCGATGGAGGGCAACAAGTTCAGCGCGAACCCCTGGCTCATTGATCACTACCCGGACGCGTACCTCTCCATGGGGCTGACCGCGGAGAACGTCGCTTGCAAGTATGGCATCACCCGCGAGCAGGCAGATGAGTTTGCTTTGGCGAGCCACCAGAAGGCGCTGGCAGCAATCGAGGCAGGGAAGTTTGAGGAAGAGATTGTGCCGGTGCCCATCGGCGACAAACAGTTCAAAACCGACGAGGGCCCGCGTGCGGACACATCAGCGGATGCCCTGGCGAAGTTGAGGCCGGCGTTCCACGCGCAGGGAACGGTGACGGCGGGAAACTCGTCGCAGACCTCAGACGGTGCTGCAGCCGCGCTACTGATATCGGAGCAGAGGGCAAACGAGCTGGGGATTCAGCCGATGGGGCGCTTTGTCAGTTTTGCGACCGCAGGCTGTGCGCCGGAGATGATGGGCATCGGCCCGGTGGCCGCGATCCCAAAGGCTTTGAAGCTCGCCGGGCTCACCCTCGACCAGATTGACCTGATTGAGCTGAATGAGGCCTTTGCCGCGCAGGCTCTGGCGGTGATTGCCCAAGCCGGACTCGATCCTGCCAAGGTGAACGTAAACGGGGGCGCCATTGCGCTGGGGCATCCGTTGGGCTGTACCGGCGCGAAGCTGACGGCGACGATCCTGCACGAGTTGAAGCGGCGCAAGCTGCGCTATGGATTGGTGACCATGTGCGTAGGCGGAGGCATGGGAGCCGCGGGTGTGCTTGAAAATCTGAGCATGTAACCATCAAAGTCAGCAAAGTACCAGGGATTCTTCCGAGGTAGCAAATGACAGGCGCCAGCTTTCTTCTTCACGAGACCGATCCGGCCGGAGTGTTCACGCCGGAAGACTTTACCGAGGAGCAGCAGCAGATCGCGGCCACGACGGCCGAGTTTGCCGCGAATGAGGTTCTGCCTGCGGCGGCGGAGATAGAGGCGAAGAACTTCGACGTAATGCGCGGGCTGCTGAAGAAGGCCGGAGACCTCGGGCTGATGGCGGTTGATGTCCCGGAAGCTTACGGCGGCCTGGAGATGGACAAGGTCACATCAGCGATTATTGCCGACCGTATGTCGATGCTTGCCAGTTTCAGTGTGGCTTTCAGCGCGCATGTCGGTATTGGGACGCTGCCCATCGTCTGGTACGGGACCGAAGCGCAGAAGCAGAAATACTTGCCCAAGCTGGCCACTGGCGAATGGCTTGCTGCCTATGCGCTTTCCGAGGCGAGCAGCGGATCGGACGCGATGAATATTCGCACGCGCGCGGTGAAGGACGGAGACCACTACATCCTGAACGGCGAGAAGATGTGGATCACGAACGCCGGGTTCGCCGATTTGTTCACCGTTTTCGCAAAGATTGTTGATCCGGCTGAGCCCGATTTGGCGAAGGCGAAAATGTCGGCGTTTCTCATCGAGCGTTCGATGCCGGGCCTGACCGTGGGCGCTGAGGAGCACAAGCTGGGCATACGCGGCTCATCGACGTGTCCGCTGATTTTGAGCGACTGCCGCGTCCCGTCTGAAAACCTGCTGGGGGAGCCCGGCAAGGGCCACCATATTGCTTTCAACATCCTCAATATTGGGCGGTTCAAGCTGGGAGCGGCATGTGTTGGGGGGGCGCGGACTTCTTTGGCGAATGCCATCCAATATGCGCGGGATCGCAAGGCATTCGGCAAGTCCATTGCCGAGTTTGGGCTTATCCAGCAGAAGATCGCGGACGCGGCGACGCGTCTTTACGTTGCGGAGTCGATGACCTACCGTACGATTGGCGCGATTGATGCTGCGCTGGGCGGAGCCGAGGACGCGAAGGAAATCCAGAAGCGCATTGAGGAGTACGCAATCGAATGCTCCATATTGAAGGTCTGGGGCAGCGAAATGCTGGACGCGGTAGTCGATCACACGGTGCAGATCTACGCCGGCTATGGATACGTTGAGGAGTATCCGGCGGAACGCGCCTATCGCGATTCACGTATCAACCGCATCTTTGAGGGAACGAATGAGATCAACCGCCTGATTATTGCGGGATTCGTGATGAAGCGGGCGATGACCGGGCAGCTTCCGCTACTGCCGGCGATCAAATCGCTGATGGATGAGCTGCTGGCGCCTACTTCGCTTTCATCGGATGAAAACGCAGATGACCCGCTCGTACGAGAAGCGCGAATGCTGGCGAATGGCAAAAAGCTTTTTCTGTTTGCGGCGGGCGCTGCGAGCCAGAAGTATATGGCCGGTTTAGCCGATGAGCAGGAGATAATGGCGGCACTCGCCGATATGATTATGGAGATTTATGCGCTGGATTCGGCGCTGGTCCGGGCGCGCAAGCTTACTTCCGGCGGCGGTGCGAAGGCGGAACTGGTCCGCGAAATGGCCCAGCTTTATGCGGAAACGGCCTTCCTGGAAGTCGAGAGCAGGGCCCGGAAGATTGTTGCCGCGGTGGCGGAAGGAGACACGCTGCGGACCCAGCTGGCCATTGTTCGCAGGCTGGCCAAACATGAGCCGGCCAACTCCATTGCGCTCAACCGTAAGGTGGCGCGTGCGGCGATTGAGAAGGGGCGGTATCCGCTGGCATAAAATCTGCGATTCTGCCGTCCTGATGGATTTGTGAAAGTTCCACGCAACATATTGTTCCCGGCTTGCGTCTATACCGCTGCCGGTTGCTTCCCCTTATGCCAACTCCAGTCCATGAGCCGACCGCTGTCTGCAGTACAACCGCAACGCAAATGCTTGACATGCCACAGGCGTTCCCTTACAACCAAAACCAATTGCACGTTCCTAGTAGACAGAGTAGATTCACGCAGTTGTCATATCTTGTTAAAGTTTGCGCTGCGAACCGCATTGCGGGAGTCGCAGCTCCAGGATGGCCATGATTACCAGATTTCTTCGCACCGTCGCCCCCGTCATCGTCGCATCTGCTGTAATCAGCATGCTGGCGTCCGCTCCGCTATCGGCGCAGACAACATCTTCGCTGGTGACGACGCGCATCACGCAACCCATCGACAATAATTCGCTGGTTACGTTGCACGGAACAGTACATCCGCTGGCGAATGCGGCGAATGATCGCGGGCCTGCCCCGGCGAGCATGCAGCTCAGCCGCATCCAGGTTGTCTTCAAGCGTAGTCAGACGCAGGATGCAGCGTTGCAGCAGCTGATCCAGGAGCAGCACACTCCGGGCTCGCCGAATTACCACAAATGGCTGACGCCGGCGCAGTTCGGCGCTGAGTTTGGCCCGTCTCAGCAGGACGTGGACACCATCAAGGCATGGCTGGCGTCGCAGGGCTTTAACGTGACCGGACTTGAGCCGGGACGGCAGGTGCTGGATATTTCGGGCAGCGTTTCGCAATTCCACTCCGCCTTCCACACCCAGATTCACAAGTATGAGGTGAACGGCAGAACGCACTACGCGAACGCCACCAATCCGCAGATCCCGTCTGCACTGGTCCCGGTCTTTGGCGGCTTTGTTTCGCTGAACAACTTCCCGATTAAGTCGCAGGCCCGGTATCTGGGCAAGGCGACGTATAACACCAAGACCGGTCAATCGACTCCCGAATGGACCTACGGCAACAGCCAGGGCTTCGCGCTGCTGCTGTCCCCGGCGGATTTTGCCAAGGAATATGACCTGCCCTCCAACATTACCGGGAGCGGCCAGTCGATCGCGATTATCAATGACTCGAACATCAACGTTGCGCTGGTCAACCAGTTCCGCACCATCTTTAACCTTCCGTTCAATCCTCCGCAGGTCATCATTGCCGGGAACGATCCCGGTGTGGACGGCATCAACAACCCGAGCGGCCCGAACTATGACTCCATCGAAGCCTACCTGGACGTGGAGTGGTCCGGAGCCGTTGCTCCGAATGCGACCATCGATCTGGTGGTTGGTGGCGATACGGCGCTGGAGACAGGCTTGACTCTTGCGGCGGAGCATGCGGTCTACAGTAATGTGGCTCCGGTTATGTCCTTGAGCTTTGGAGCCTGCGAGAAATCGCTCGGCAGCTTTAATGCATATTTGAATGATTTGTGGGAGCAGGCCGCCGCGCAGGGAATCACCGTGATGGTCTCCACGGGTGACTCAGGCTCGGCGGGCTGTGATAGCCCTTCGCAATACTATGCGAAGAATGGGCTGGCGGTGAACGGGTTCGCCTCCACGCCGTATAACGTCGCGGTGGGCGGCACGGACTTCTATTACTCGGCCGGCCAAAACAGCCTTTCCAGCTACTGGAGCACAACTCCTACACAGAACCCCTCGGAATCGCTTCTCCAGTACGTTCCCGAGCAGCCCTGGAATGACAGCCAGTATGGCCAGAACATGATTGACTTTTACAACACCATATCCGGCGGAACGGCTACAACGATTGCGGGCGGAAGTGGAGGCGCCAGCAACTGCGCCACCGGTACGGTGAACACAAATACGGGCTCATTCAACGCCTGTACGGCCGGGTATCCCAAGCCTGCCTGGCAGACGGGTTCCGGCGTGCCGAGTGACGGTGTACGCGATTTGCCGGACGTGTCCTTGTTCGCTGCGGATGGATTGAACGGCAGCTACTACCCGATTTGCGCAAGTGACGGAGATTGCCAGCCCGCGTCCGGCACCAGTCTGATGCAGATCAGCGGCGTCGGTGGCACGTCAGCCTCATCGCCCGCGTTCGCCGGCATCATGGCGCTGGTGAATCAGCAATATGGCCCGCAGGGCCAGGCCGATGTGGTCTTGTATCAACTTGCAGCGCAGTATCCGGCGGCGTTCCATGACGTTAAGGTTGGCACGAATGCCGTGCCCTGCTCGTATTCGCCGACCTCTCCGAACTGCAACAGTGTAAGCAACCCAATTTCCGTAACGGATCCAAGCCTGGGGACCGCAACCGAAGGCGAGCTTTCAGGATATGCGGCGACCGCCGGATACGACCCCGCTACCGGACTCGGTTCCGTGGATGCCGCGGTACTGATCAGTGACTGGAACAAGGTGATCCTGGGCAGCACGACGGTGTCATTGAATCCTTCGTCCCTGAACTTCACCCACGGTCAGGCCATCAATATTGCGGGAACAGTGACCGGCAGTACGACAACGCCGACGGGTAACGTCGCGCTGATGACGGATGCTGTGCAGCCCAATAGCGCGGGTGCGGGTCTTTCGGCGTGGTTCAACGGCAGCGCGAGTGTCTTCACGCTCAACTCCAGCGGAGCCTACAGCGGATCGATTGACTCGCTGCCCGGTGGGACCTACGACATCTGGGCGCGGTACAGCGGCGACACGAAGAATGCGGCCGGAAACTCGCCTACGACGCAGATTACCGTGAACCCAGAAGCCAGCGGCATCTACTTCAATACGCTTACGCCGAGTTCCAGCGGCAGTGGGTATCAGCCCAACCCTAGCGGGACTACCTTTGCCTACGGCTCGCAGATCCTGCTGAGCGGCCTGGTTGCTCCAAGCTCACAGCTAAGTGCGTATGAAAACTGCCTCAGCGGATCAACCTCCACCTGCCCGGTCTTCGAGTTCCCAACTGGAACGGTGGCCTTCTCAGACAACGGAAATGCCATCAACACTGCTGTGGTCAATCCGGAAGGGGAAGCAGAGTATGCTTCGCCCTCCGGCTTTACCGTTGGCTCGCACTCGGTCACGGCCAACTACTCCGGAGACAGCAGCTACAACGCCAGCAGCGCGTCGGCGATCAGCTTTACGGTTGTAAAGGCGACCCCAGCGATCTACCTGACCGCAGCGACCACCAGCGTGACCCAGGGCCAGAACATCGTCCTGACGGTTCTGGTGGAGAGCAACGGTGTGGGGGTAGCCCCGACCGGCAGCGTCTCGATCAGTGGCGGGCCAAGCGGTTCGCCGACCTCGGCGAACTTGTCCGCGACGGTGGATGCGTACCATAACACAACGGCCGGCATTGCCACGATTACCATCCCGACGTCGTCCGTCACCGCCAAAGAGACAGCCCCGGCTCCATTGAACCGCAGGGATGGCTGGCTGACGGGTGGTGGGACTGCGCTGGCCTGCATCCTGCTGTTCACGATTCCCGCGCGCCGCCGCAGTTGGCGCAATTTGCTGGGACTGATCGTGATCGCGATGGTCACGGTGACCTTCGGCATCGGTTGCGGCAGCAGCAGTGGCGGCAGCTCCGGCGGCTTTGGCGGCGGAGGGTCAGGTGGTTCTGGCGGTTCCGGCGGTTCCGGCGGCTCTACGCTGGGCACCTACACGATCAACGTGAGCTACTCGGGCGATGCGAACTATAACGCCGCGAGCGGCTCGACTTCGATCACGGTTACGACGGCTTCCACGCTACAGACTTCGACCACGGCGGTGACTTCCACGGCCACCGCTCCGACTACGACCGCCGCTTTAGGAATGACGGTTACGGTGTCTGGAACAGGTTCGAGCGCCCCGACCGGTACTGTGGTGGTATACACCGGAGGTTATACGTCGACTACTGGAACCCAGACAGGAGCCCTTGAGTTGACGAAGGGAACGCTGACAAAGGGTACTGGTGCGACCGCGACCGTGTCGTTCACCTTCAACAGCCAGCAACTGCTGCAGGGCGCGAACGTTCTTACTGTGCTCTATGAAGGCGACAATACCTATGCACAGTCGTCGACAACCATCAACCTGTCGAATCCGCTGTCAGACTTCACCATGGTGCCGTCGAACTCCATCTTCTCCGTGCCGGCAACCGGATCGGGCACGGACCAGTTGAATTTGCAGTCGATCAGCGGGTTCAACGGAACGGTGGGTCTCACATGCACACCTCCGGCGGGAAGTACGCTGACGTGTTCGTTTAGCTCGTCTTCGGTAACCCTGGCAGGAACCGGCGCAAGCGCTACACCGCAACTGACAGTTACGGGTGTGGCCGCCGCCGCCGGCAACTACCAGTTCCTGATAACAGGCACGGACTCGTCAAGCGACACTGTGCATACACTGGCAGTGACTGCGGCAGTGAAGTAGTCCAGACACCGTCACATCGACGAACGGGCCGTATCCCAATGCGGCCCGTTTTTCTTTCCTCTTCGTTCGAGTGCTTTACACTCAAATTCACACGAGCAGGTTGAGGCCCCTGGCATTTTCGAAAATGCCGGAATGGGGCCACAGGAGGAAGACCAGGGATGGCGCAAAGCGCGGCTGCCCGGACGGCCAGTCCCATCGGTGTGGCGCGCACCGCTGGGATCGCTCTTTTCCTGCTGACCGCGCTCAATCTCTTCAACTTTATTGACCGCTACATCCTGCCCGGCGTGCAGCCGCTGGTGCAGAAGGAGTTCGGGGTCAATGATGCGCAGATCGGTTTTCTGACCACAGCCTTCTTCATTACTTACATGCTTGCGGCGCCGTTGACCGGCTGGCTGGGCGACAGGTTCCAGCGCAAACCGCTGATTGTGATCGGTGCGCTGCTGTGGTCCGCGGCGACGCTCTATACGGCCGCGGTTCACAGCTATGAGACCTTGCTGATCCGGCATGCCATCGTGGGCATCGGCGAGGCTACGTTCAGCATTTATGCGCCTGCGCTGCTGGCGGATTTTTATCCCGAAGGAGATCGCAACCGCATCCTCAGCATCTTCTACGCGACGATTCCCGTGGGCGGCGCGCTTGGATACATCGCCGGCGGTGTGCTCGGGCAGCATTTTGGCTGGAGGATGCCCTTCTTTATCGCCGCTCTGCCGGGCGTGCTCATCGCTCTCGGTTTCTGGTTCTTCGTGCAGGAACCGGAGCGGGGAAGCGCCGACACCCTGACGCCCACATTCGAGCGTACAAAGTTTTTCGGGCTGCTCAAGAATGCAGCTTTCTGGACGGCAACTCTGGGGCTGGCCATGTGGACCTTCGCAGTCGGCGGCATTTCAACTTTCCTGCCGACCTTCTTTGTTCGCTTTGCACATATGAGCGTCGCCAGGGCGGGAACAGTGACGGGCGCGATTACCGTTGTGGACGGACTGCTGGGAACGATCGTCGGAGGATGGCTGGGACAGATATGGCTGCGACGGAACCATCGGGCACTTTATCTGGTTTCAGCCTGGGGATCAATCCTCGCGATCCCAGCCGCCGCAGTGGTGTTTTTTGGGCCGCCCGCAACGTTTTTACCCGCAGCTTTTGTAGCGGAGTTCTTTCTGTTTCTCGGGACCGGTCCGCTGAATGCCGCCATTGTGAATTCGGTTGCCGCACCCATTCGCGCTACGGCAATTTCCGTCAATCTTTTTGTGATTCACATCCTGGGCGACGCCATTTCGCCGACGCTCATCGGAAAAATCTCAGACGCGACCAACCTGCGCATCGGGCTTGGTGCGACGCTTGTGACGCTTTTGCTTTCGGGCGTGATTCTTTTTGCCGGGTCGGGCTTTGCACCGTTGCTGCGGGAGAAAACAGCCGCTTAATCAGCCGCGATGTTTTGTCGGGAGCGAATTGCGAATGGCGAAACCCCAGTCGCTCAAATACAATCAAGCAGGTATGGCCGAACACGAGACGCATCAGCCGCCGCAGGAACCGACGCCACCGGCGTGGGCGATTGTTGAGCTTGCCCGTCACCCGCAGCGACCTGATCCAATGAGCTTGATAGAGAGCATTTTCACTGATCGAAGCGAAATTCATGGTGACCGGGCCTATGCCGATGATCCGGCCATGTACTGCGCGTTGGCCCGGTTCGAGGGCGAAGAGGTGATGGTCATCGGCAATGTGAAGGGCCGGACCACCAAGGAAAAGGTGCATCACCGCTTTGGAATGCCCGATCCGGATGGCTATCGCAAGGCATTGCGCGCGATGAAGCTGGCGGAGAAGTTCGGGCGTCCCGTATTTACCTTTATCGATCTTATGGGGGCGTATCCCGGCATGGGAGCCGAGGAGCGCGGCCAGGCGGAAGCCATCGCGCGCAATCTGCGGGAGATGTCACGGCTGCGTGTTCCGACGATTGCGACCATTACCGGCGAAGGCGGGTCCGGCGGTGCGCTGGCACTGGCTGTTGCCGACCGGGTGCTGATCATGGAGAAGGCGATCTACTCGGTTATTTCTCCCGAGTCGTGCGCAGCGATCATGTGGCGGGATGCTTCCAGGCGGGCTGAGGCCGCGGTTGCACTTAAATCGAGCGCGCCGGACCTGAAGCGCTTTGCCTGCGTCGATGATGTGGTTCCTGAGCCAGGCAACGGAGCGCACGAAAATCCAGAGGAGGCGGCAAAAATGCTACGAGAGAAGCTCACGTGGCATCTAAAGGAATTGAAGGCGCTTCCAGTCGATGTACTCGTCAAGCAGCGCTACGAAAAATTCAGGAATATGGCCCAGTTTTATACTGCATGAATTTTCCCCAAAGTGACCCAATGCGCAATGCGGGAGTGAGCGGACAAACTCAGCCGCACCGTGTACGTGCGTTCGCCTGGTTTCTTGTCGCAGCAGTCTACTTCATCCTGGCGAAGCAGACCGCCGCCATTGCCGCTCATGGTCTAAGCTCCGGAGTATGGTTTGAACTGGTCGACCGGTCGATTCTGCTGTTTCTGCTGATCGTGGGATACTCCGCTCTCAGCTATCTGGGGCAGAGGCAAGAGGAGCCGGTCAAGGCCATGGGCCTGGAGATGCGCTCGGGCTGGCGTCGCGAGTTCGCTCTTGGGGCCGCCCTCGGATGGGCCGGAGTCGCGGCGTGCACTCTGCTGATTGCCGTCTTCGGCGGGATCGTCGTCTTCTTCTACATCGGATGGTTCCAGTTTGCGCTGATCCTGATCGACCTGGCCATTCTGCTCATTGCCGCGTTGGCGCAGGAAGTCGCCTTCCGGGGCTATCCGTTCCATCGCATGATCGAGGCCACGAACCCGGTGGTTGCGACGCTGCTGATGTCCCTGCTCTATGCATTGATGTTCGCCGGCAATCCCGGGTCTTCGACGGCCAGCGTGCTGCTTGCCATGTTCATGGGGTGGCTGCTCTCCGTGGCCTACCTGAGGACACGCGGATTGTGGGTGGGATGGGGGATCCATTTTGCCTGGAATGCGAGCATGGCAGTTCTATTCGGGCTGCCGCTCAGCGGATTGTCGCGTTACTCACCTGTAATTTCCAGCACCTCGCTCGGACCCACCTGGCTGACGGGATTTGACTATGGTCCAGAGGGTAGTGCGGTCGGCATGGTGGTGGTGCTTTTGCTGATCGTTGCGACGATTTCCGCCACGCGCGACCTCAGGCACAAATATGCGCAGCCGGTCATAGTAGCGGCTGGAATTCCGGTGGATATGGACGCCATCGCCCGCCAACAGCATGAGGCTGCCATGGGCCCCGCACAACCGGCAAGCCAGCAGTTTGTGCAAATCAGCGGGGTGCCGACGGAAAACAGCCAGCCCCAGCCGGCCGCCGACACTCCTTCCCTGGCCAGTGGAAGCGAGGCTCCCGCATCCGGCGCCGAATCGCAGCCGCAGTCCACCACAGAGCCACCTGTTCCTCCGCAGTAGGACTGAGCAGACAGAAGCTGAAAATGGGGGACAACCCTTGCGAAATCAATCGCAACTTGCCCGTTCTGCAAACACAGCCGTAGAATCCCTGTGCTCGAAAGTACGCTGGTGTTCGTGTGCTGAAATATCGTGCGCCGGCATGAGGAGATGTGAATGAGGCAGTCCTTTGCAGTAGGAATTGGAGGTGCAGCTGGGCAGGGCGTCGCCACCCCCGGCGACATCTTTGCCAAGGTTTTCAGCCGTCGCGGCCTTCACCTGAATGCTTACAACGCGTATCAATCCATCATTCGCGGCGGTCATACGTTTCTGACGATTCGTACCGGTCCGGAGAAGATCAGCAATATGGGTGATCATCTGGATCTGTTGATTCCGTTGAATCAGGACACGATGGACCGTCATTTGAGCCTGCTTACGGCGGGCGGTGCTTGTCTTTATAATTCCGACCTTATCAAGCCGGGCGAACACGCCGACGGCGTGCAACTCTGCCCGATTCCGGCTTCCCATCTGGCCGATATCAGCAAAAACAAAGTCGCCCAGAATACGCTGGCGATTGGCGCGGCTCTCAGCATGATGGGGGTGGGTTTCGCAGCGCTCGAGACGGTGCTTGTAGAGCAATTCCGCAAGAAAGAGCAAAAGGTTATCGACGACAACATAAGCCTGGCGAAGGCAGGGTATGAATATGCCTCCCAGAACTTTGGACCCTTTGAAAAGCCGCTGCCAATGACTGAGGCCCGGTATGCGGTGCTGAGCGGCAACTCAGCCATGGCCATGGGCGGTGCGGCTGCCGGCGTGAAGTTCTACTCCGCGTATCCGATGAGCCCGGCGACGGGTGTGCTGCACTGGATGGCGGCTAATGCGCGCAAGGCGAATATCATGGTGCGCCAGGTTGAGGACGAAATCGGCGTGATCAACATGGCCATTGGGGCTGCCCATGCCGGTGTACGCGCCATGAGCGCGACCTCCGGCGGCGGCTTTGCTCTGATGAGTGAAGGCCTCGGGTTGGCCGCGCAGGCGGAAATTCCGATTGTGGTGATCGATTGCCAGCGTGCGGGTCCGTCGACCGGCGTGCCCACCAAGACCGAGCAGGGTGATTTGTGGCAGATGCTGGGAGCGGCCTTCGGCGACTATCCAAGGGTGATTGCCGCACCGCTGGATATCGCGGACTGCTTCAAGCTGATTCCGGAGATCTTCAACGTTGCGGATAAGTTCCAGTGCCCGGGGATTGTGCTCTGCGACCTGTTGCTGGCGGAAGGCCGCCTGAGCGTGGATCCGAAGGAGCTTGATTTCTATCCTGAGATCGATCGCGGCGAGTTGATTACCTCGAATGGCGCCGAGCATGAGCCGTACAAGAGGTACAAAATCACCGAGAGCGGAGTTTCTCCGCGTGCGATCCCTGGAATTCCGGGCTTCACTCACGTGGTCTCCAGCGACGAGCATGATGAGGACGGAATACTTATCAGCGATGAGTACACCAATGCCTCCAAGCGCCGCGCCATGATGGAAAAGCGCATGCGCAAAGAGGGCGGCATTGCCGCAGCTGTACCGCCGCCGCAGTTGCTGGGACCGGCTGACGCCGACGTGACGCTGATTGGCTGGGGCTCAACCTACGGCGTAATTGAGGAAGCGGGCGAGCTGCTGCGCGAGGCGGGCATTTCGGTGAATCACCTTCCCATCCGGTGGCTTGTGCCGCTGCATGGGGATGCGATTCTGGATCTGCTCAAGAACGCGAAGCACACCATTATTGTCGAGAACAATTACAGCGGCCAGTTTGCGCGCTACCTGCGCAGCGAGACCAGCTATGTTCCCAACGGACACATTCGCAAATACGACGGAGAGCCGTTCATGCCGCACCACATTGTGGAGGCGGTCAAGGAACAGCTTGCGGGCAAGACCAACCTGTCCGTGCCGATGCACGAAATCAACGTCTAAAAAATAAGAATTCGACGAGAGAGCCCAGGAGAATCAATATGGCGACAGATGTAGCGACTCCGAAAGTGTTAACGGCGGCGGACTTTAAGGGCAGGGTCGATCCCGACTGGTGCCCCGGCTGCGGCGACTATGGTGTGCTGGCAGCGGTGCAGAAGTCCCTGGCCGAGTTGCAGATTCCAAACCACGAAGTAGCCACCATCAGCGGCATCGGCTGCTCATCGAACTTTCCCGGCTATATCGAGACCTACGGCATGCATACGCTGCATGGGCGTTCCCTGGCCGTTGCCACGGGTCTCAAAATGGCCAACCACGCCATGCATGTGCTGGTTACGGGCGGCGATGGCGACGGATTCGGCATCGGCGGCAACCACTTTATGCACACCATGCGGCGCAATGTCGATCTCACGTACCTCGTGATGGACAACCAGATCTACGGCCTTACCACCGGGCAGACTTCGCCTACCAGCCGGCTTGGCATGAAAACCAAAAGCATGCCGTTCGGCAGCATTGAATCGCCGATCAATCCCATCACTCTGGCGCTGTCAGCAGGGGCCACCTTTGTTGCGCGAGGATTCAGCGGTGATCAAAAGCATCTGGTGGAGTTGATCAAGCAGGCCATCGAGCACAAGGGGTTCTCCTTTATCGATATCTTCAGCCCATGCGTCACGTACAACCATGACAATACCTTCCAGTGGTTCCGTCCGCGTGTGAAAAGGCTCGAGGATAATCCCGAGTACGACTCGACGGACTGGATGATGGCGATGGAAAAGGCGCTTCTGTGGGGTGATGAGATCCCGATTGGGAAATTCTTTGAACGCACGGATGTGCCCACGTTGCATGGAGCGGAGCCGGTTTTGAACGAAGGCCCGCTGGTGCATCAGAGCAACCGTCTGCCCCGGGACGTGGCGCAGGAGTTTATCGATGAGCTGATGTAAGACCAGGCTGATCGTTCTCAAATAACTTCAGGCCATCCCGTGAGGGATGGCCTGTTTGCTTGTTTTTATTTGGATAAGGTCAAGCAAGCAGCGGCGTCGGATTTCCATTCCGAGACGGAGGCCGGCAAGTTGACTTCGATTCCATGGAAAGTCTCTTGCAAACACTGGAAAAGGGAGCCATGCTGGTAGCCATACGACGGAGGCCTGGCGATGAGAGGCCTATCAATCCCGCTACTCGTTGCGCTGGCTGCGTTGCCCGTGACTGCCCAGGTGTTTACGGTTACGCCTGAGAATGTGAATGTGAAGTATCTCAAGTTCACGCCCACCGATATTCCTCTTTCCAGGTTGCCGCTGACCCAGCATGATCGCGACAATCTTTTACGCTACCTGCAGGCCGAGCAGGGGTTCACAATGCGGCCACTGCCGATCGCGAACCTCACGCTTCCCGCGAACGGGGTGATGAAGCCCAGCGGGTCGGACTACGCGAACCTGATCCAGAGCAAGGGGCTTTCTGTCGAGGCCGGGAAGCGCGTGGTGATCACGAACGTGAAGATCCACAAGAACAAGATTCAGATTGATTTCAACGGCGGGCCGTATCACCGGCACAGATGGTTGCGGCATTTGTCCATCGGGATGGGGTCAATGGATCCGTACGATACAACGCCCGTTGTGCCGGACCGGCCCAACGAGGCGATGGGCGCGCGTGTGACGCTTGAATTCAAGCATGGTGTTCCTGACCTGACCGGCGCGCAGGTTGAAGCGCTGCTGAAGCCGATCGTCGACTTCAGCTTAAAGACTCCCTTGCAGGCATATACCGATACGCTCCCGCCGTTCCTGAAGAAGGCTGTGCTTCAACATCATGTGCTTGTCGGCATGAATCACCAGATGGTGCTGGGTGCCATGGGCGAGCCGTGGAAGAAGATGCAGGAAGACGTGAACAAACAGTACGTTGAGATATGGATTTACGGCAAGCCTCCTGCGCCTACACAATTTGTGCGGTTCGCGGGAAATCGGGTCATCCGGCTGGAGATCGCGCGCGTAGGGAAGCCGCTTGAAGTTCAGGCAAAGAACCAGATGCAGGACTACTGGAAAACACAACTGCCGGATAACGCCCGCATTGTCCGGCTGGGGGATCAAAATTCCAGCGATACTGCCGCGCAGAGCGTTCCGGCAGCGCCGCCTTCGCTGCGGTATCCGGGCGAGAAGCTGCCAGCCGACCAGAACAAAGATACGCCGCAGATGCAGCCGGTGCAGTTTCCCAAGGGTATGGGCGGGGATCAAAGGCCCCCTGGTAGCGGGCAGGGAACCGGGTCTTCCACTGGAACTTCAGGGACGACGACGCAAAGCTCTGGTCAGGCTGCGCCGGCTCCCAGTCAATAGCTCGTTGCAACAACCTCCCTGCGCTGATAACCTGCCGAATCGCACAAGGGCCCTAAGAGCGGGTACTCATTCCGATTTTTCGATGATTGCTTCCGGACGTTGTGCGTATTCGGCCCACGAGCCGTCGTAGAGGCGCACGGATCGAGCGCCGGCGATCTCCAAACCGAGAGCCAATACTGCCGCTGTGACTCCCGATCCGCAGGTGGTGATGACCGGACGGTCAAGATCCACGCCCTTAGCCTGGAATGCTGCTCGGAGCTTCTCTTGCGGGAGCAGGTGGCCCTGCTCATCCAACTCTGGAAAGGGCATGCTGATTGATCCGGGCATGTGGCCGGAAGAAATTCTAGGACGCGGCTCGGGCGCGGAGCCTGTAAAGCGGCCGGACGACCGCGCATCCAGAATTTGTGTCTTGGACTGGATTGCCCGGTGGATTTCGCTGAAGTCAGCTATGGCGCTACGATCCAGCTTGGCGTGAAAGCTGGATTCCAGTCGGGCCACCGGGCCGGAATCAGTAGGCAGTCCCGCCTCGATCCAGGCCTGCAGTCCGCCGTCCAGAAGCCGCACGTCCTCTGCTCCGAAGACGCGCAGCATCCACCAGGCCCGCGGGGCAGAGAAGACTGCATTCTGTTCATACACCACAAGGGTCGCGCTATCACGAATGCCAAGAGCGCCCATGCTGCGAGCGAATTCCTCTTCGCCGGGTAGCATGTGGGGCAGCGTCGTTGTGTGGTCGGAAAGCTCGTCGATGTCAAAGAACACTGTCCCAGGGATATGGCGTTCCACGTAACGGGCACGGGTATCAACCGGAGGTGTAACGCCAACCGGCGGGAGCGTCGCGTCGACGATGACGATGTTCGGATCACGGAGGCGGTCAGCAAGCCAAGACGGCGTAACAAGTGGGTTCATAGGAACCAGATTAGCGCGTGCTCCAGCACGTATGCGCGAAACTCGGCCTGTGGCAGTGTCGGGTTGCTGCCACAGGCCACGCCGCAGCTTGTCAGGCGTTATATGTCGAGGAAGAAACCCGCCCGCCGTGTCCCGTCCAGTTGGTATGGAAGAACTCGCCGCGAGGCTTATCCACGCGTTCGTAGGTATGGGCCCCAAAGAAGTCCCGCTGCGCCTGCAGCAGGTTTGCGGGCAGGCGCGCTGTGCGATAGCCGTCATAAAACGCCAGCGCGGTTGAAAACGCCGGAGTCGGTACCCCCAGCTCAATCGCGTGCACAATCGCCTTGCGCCACGACGGCTGATAGTTGTTCAGCACGCCCGAGAAGAAGTCATCCAGCAGCAAATTCTCCAGCCCCGGATTCTTCGTATACGCCTCCTTGATCTTGCCCAGGAACTGGCTCCGGATAATGCAGCCGCCGCGCCACATCAATGCGATGCCACCCATGTTCAGCTTCCAGCCGTACTCTTTGGCGGCCTCGCGCAGTAGCATGTAGCCTTGCGCGTAGCTCACCATCTTCGAGCAGTAAAGCGCGCGCCGCACGGCTTCAATGAATTCCATGCGGTCGCCCACCGCGCGTCGCACCGGCCCGGCCAGGACCTTCGACGCCGCCACGCGCTCTTCCTTTAGAGCCGAAAGGCAGCGTGCAAACACTGCTTCACCGATCAGTGTCACCGGCATCCCCATATCCAGCGCGTTGATCGCGGTCCATTTGCCCGTCCCTTTTTGCCCCGCCGTGTCCAGAATCTTGCTCAGCAGCGGCTTCCCGTCTTCATCCTTCTTGGCAAAGATCGCAGAGGAGATTTCAATCAGGAAGCTGTCCAGTTCACCCTTGTTCCACTCGGCGAAGATTTCATGCAGGTCTTCCGCCGACGCCCCCAGCCCCGTCTCCATCAGCTGATACGCCTCACAGATCAGCTGCATATCGCCATACTCAATGCCGTTGTGGACCATCTTCACAAAGTGGCCCGCGCCCTCTTCGCCGACCCAGTCGCAGCAGGGGGTTCCGTCTTCCATTTTGGCTGCGATGGATTGAAGAATATCCTTCACGTGCGGCCAGGCCGCCGGATTGCCGCCCGGCATAATCGACGGGCCGAATCGCGCGCCTTCCTCACCGCCGGAGACACCTGTACCGATGAACAGAATCCCCTTGGCCGCCAGATCCTTTGTTCGCCTGGTCGTGTCCGTATAGAGCGAGTTGCCGCCGTCAATGATGATGTCGCCGGCCTCAAGGTAGGGAAGCAGTTTCTCGATCTCCGCATCCACCGAGCTGCCGGCCTTGATCATCATCATGATGCGGCGTGGCCGCTTCAGCAGGCCCACCAGCTCCTCAATGGAATGTGCGCCGACGACCTGTGTCCCCTTGGCTTCGTTGGCTAAAAACACATCCACTTTCGATACGGTGCGGTTGAACACAGCAACCTTGAAGCCATGGTCGTTCATATTCAAAACAAGGTTTTGCCCCATTACGGCAAGGCCAATCAGGCCAATATCGCAGTTCGCAGTAGTCATCGACTTTCCTCCATAGCTCCGGGATGCATAATCCTGAACATTCCGCTGATAGTTAGACGGTGTTCATGCTAAAGGACGGTTCATGGCACACACAATGTGGCCCGTCACGGCAGCAGATCGGCACGATGGGCAGACATTATGTTGACTGCCCCCCCCCCCGGGGGGGGCAGTATACTACGCATTCGATTTCTGCCGTATCTTTTATCCATCTGTGCCTAGATAGTGTCGTCACGAGACTGCGTATTGTGCGAAACTAATAGGCAATGCAGTCACGAGCCGCGTATCACCGTCACGATTTGAGCGATCACGCGTGGGGATTATTATCCCCCCATCTTCCCGGGC